>Ga0209500_10000828_pt1 | contig 25132 bp, 39 predicted proteins | sample S_140212_EF_Meta_FD_187323 | JGI IMG/M metagenome (GOLD analysis project Ga0209500, IMG submission 187323) | Freshwater microbial communities from Lake Simoncouche, Canada to study carbon cycling - S_140212_EF_MetaG (SPAdes) (version 2) | ecosystem: Environmental > Aquatic > Freshwater > Lake ...
AAAAGTAACAGTAATATCATCAGTAATTTTAGCAGTGGCGTCGATCACTGTGGCATCAGCAACATACCTAACATCTAATTCTAAACAAGTAGAACTCGAACGTGCTACACGCTTGTCTGACCTAAGTGTCACAGCAGTGAAAAAAGGCGATTACGATCTAGCTTGTAAAGCACAATCACAAGTGGTTGATGCTCTAGTTAAAGTTCACACCAAAGGTGATGATCTAGTAGGAGCGGCTGTAAAACAAAAAGAAGATGTATGTCGTAAAGCATCAGTATCTGCAATGAATGAACATCGTTTCACTGCTGGATAATAAGAAACCAAAAAGAAAAGCCCACTAAGGTGGGTTTTTTCTTGACTTTAGTTTTGGATAATGCTATACTGTGTAAATAAACTTATATTGGAGATAGCATGAAACTTAATACACAAAGCAGAGATATAGATGTACAAAAATGCGTAGAAAATGTTGGTGGTAACCAATTTGAACTAATCCTAATTGCCGCCACACGTGCCCGTGAAATCGCTAATACCAGAAGTATCGCCCAAAAGAATAATCCCCAATTAAAATATCCAACTAGAATAGTTACAGCGGCACTAGAAGAAGTTGAGCAAGGCACAGTTGGTCGTGAATACTTAGGCAAGGTACGATCAGCTAGGTGAGCAAGTTTGATAATACAAAACCCAATGTAATATTAATATCTGATCATACAGATACATTGTTTATGAGTAAGACTTTTGGGCCGTATAAGATAGCTCGTGAACTTAGGTTAGTTGGGTATCAGGTTGCAGTGCTACATCATGCACATATTTTCTCTTTAGATGAGATTCAAGAAATACTGGATAAATTGATTTCAGATAAAACATTATTTGTTGGAATCAATAACATGTTTTATAAATCTTTTACGAACGTCTCTGAAGATAAAAAAGGTGGTAAAACATTCGGTCCTCGAGAAAATGGGTCTATACTACCGCATGGTAAAAATAAAAACTTTGAAATTAAATCTTATATACAGGCATTAAATCCAAATTGTAAATTAGTATTAGGTGGACCAATGTCCTATGATGGATATGAAAATAAAGATTTTGATTACTTGGTGTTGGGCTATGCTGATCTCAGTATAGTTAATCTGGCTAATCATCTATCTATAGGTGAATTATTAGTAAAATCATTTAAAAGCATACATGGACCTATAGTGATCAATGACCCAACTGCTGAGGGGTTTAATTTTATAAACAGTCGTATGAGTTATGAAGATTATGATTGCATACTTCCTGGTGAAACATTGCCATTGGAAACTTCTCGTGGGTGTATATTTAAATGTGCTTTTTGTGCATACCCGTTGAATGGTAAAAAGAAATTTGATTATATGAAAAATCAGGACTTGATCTATGAAGAACTGATGGAAAACTATAGGAGATTTAATACTACAAGATATTATTTCTTAGATGACACATTCAATGACAGCGTAGAAAAAGTCAAGATGATCTATGAAGTATCTAAAAGGTTGCCGTTTAAATTAGAATATTGGGCTTATATACGTTTAGACCTATTAGCTGCACATCCTGAGACACTAGATATGATATTTGAAAGTGGATTACGTGCGGCATTGTTTGGAATTGAAAGCCTAAACGAAGAGACCTGTAAAGCTATCGGCAAGGGTATGAAACGAGATAGATTTATATCTACGTTAAAATATATCAGAGATCATTGGGGCGACGAAACTATGTTGCATGGTACATTCATAGTTGGGTTACCGCATGAAACTGTAGAAACCGCAACTGAAACACTAGAATTATTAATCAGTGAAGATTGCCCGTTAGATTCGTGGCATGTGTTTCCTTTCTATTTAGAACTTATTTCAAAACGTACAACTGAATTTGCTAGTAGGATTGCAAAAGATCCTGAAAGTTTTGGATATTACAATATAAAACCTATAGAAAATATAGAATATCAGTATTGGGAAAATGATCATATGAATCATAATATAGCTGATAATCTCGCATCAACATATCTTGGACGAGGTGAAAATAGAAAAGTAGATGGATTTAATTCGTTCCAAATCGCCAGCTTAGGAACTGATCTGGCACATTCCAGGAACAAACCACGTTCAGAATTTGATTGGCATTCTGTAGAATTATTAAAAGAAAAACGAGCAGAAGAATACAAGCAAAGATTCTACAATGCATTTGATATCAGGAAGTAAATACTATGAAGAAATTAAGGAAATTAAATGAAAAATAAACTCAAAAAACTTCTAGTCTCACCTTGGACTGCTTTAATCACTTTAGGCGTACTTGTCTATGTGATCATGCAAGGGCCTACATTTGTAGAGTCGGTCAGATTAAGATACTTTGATCAATTGATCACCAGCCAACCTCGAGTTGAAAACAATATCTGGACTGTAAATATTGATGAAGCCACTATCAACAAGTATGGGCAGTTTCCGTTTAAGCGTGACAAGTATGCTAACCTAATTGGTGACTTATACAGTCGTAACGCAGGCCTAGTAGTTTGGAATATCCTCATGCCTGAAGCAGATCGTCAAGGTGGCGACCCAGCACTGACATTAGAACTAGAAGACCATCCAGTTATCCTAAGTAATATCCCCAGTGAAGTCTCAAAAAACATTCCTAAGAAACCAGGCAGTGCTGTAATCGGTGCAGAACATATTGGCACTATCATTAACTATCCTGGCATCATCGCTAACATTCCAGAATTAGAACGCAGTGCTGTTGGTGTTGGCCTGACCAATACCATGCCAGAGCTTGACGGTGTTAATCGTCGCTTACCTTTGTTCGCAGGCTACAACGGCAACCTATATCCTAGCCTTCCGTTAGAAGTACTGCGTGTTATGAGCAATGACGACACGTTCCAAGTTAAACTAAATGAGATTGGTGTTGAGAAAATGCGTATACCTAGTTTCCGTCCTATCACCACAGACAGTCTAGGACGTATCTGGGTTGACTGGAGTCAAGCAAATCATCAAGTGTCAGCAGTGAACTTGCCTAAAGACTTTAAGAAAGGTATTGTTATCGTAGGTGTTAGTGCTGCAGGTATTGGTAACCCTGTATCAACAAGTATGGGAGCAGTGTGGCCACAAGACATGCAGGCCGCTGTGATTGGTACATTGGCCAACAACGTAAACATTGAACGTCCTGATTGGGCACCTGGTGCTGAACTATATATGTTAATTGGTATTAGTTTAATTATTTTATTACTAAGTCGTTGGGTCTATGTTGGCCTAGGAGTAGGCATTGTCTTATTAGCTAGTTTAATCCCAGCTAGTATGTACGTGTTTGCTACATATAAGTTCTTGATTGATGCTATAGTGCCAACAGCAGGCGGTGTGTTAGTTATGCTACACGCTTATGGTGTTAAGTTTATCAGCGAGTTCTTACAGAAACAACAGATTAAGCGTCAGTTTGGCAGTTATGTTAATCCTACTATTGTTGAACGCTTACAAAAGAATCCTGAGCTGATCAAACTTGGTGGTGAACGTAAAGAACTATCAATCGTTATGACAGACCTGCGTGGCTTTACTACCTTAGGTGAATCGTTTGGTGATGATGTAGAAGGTCTGACACAGATCATGAATGACTACATGACAGCATTGAGTATTCCTGTGCTAAAAAATGATGGTACATTAATCAAGTTCATTGGCGACGCAAGTTTACACGTTCATGGTGCACCATTGGATGATGTTAATCATGCCAAGACTGCTGTTCGCACTGCATTAGAAATGATACAAGCCATTGAAGAATTTAATAAAGAACTAGTAGCCAGTGGTCGTCCCCCAGTAGGCATGGGTGCAGGAGTTAACACAGGTGAAACCCTGATTGGTAACATTGGTGCTAAGAGCAAGTTTGGCTATGACGTCCTAGGTGACAGTGTAAGTACAGCGGCACGTCTAGAAGGACAGACTAAGTCATATGGTGTGCTACTAATCATTGGACCTAAGACTGCTGAATACTGTAAAGATGACTTCCCTGTGATATGGTTAGACAACATCGCTGTTAAAGGCAAGACAGTGGGATTAGATATCTATGCCATTGGTGATACAGTCAAATACAAACACGAAGAATTCCGTAAAGAATACACACGTGGCGATTGGAAGAAAGCAATTAAGTGGGCTAAAGAGCTCGAAGCTGATCCTAAAGTCACAGTTAAAGAATATTATCACAAGATGATTGATCGCATGGAAGATGGATTGCCAGCTAATTGGACAGGAACATACGTAGCAACTTCTAAATAAGCATATAAGATCAAAGTATAAACAGTTACATTATATTAACATCTTAGAATGTAAATACTAGACAGCGATCTTATTTGTTCTGACCGCTAGGAGATTGTATGTTAAGACAACTCGCGGTAATATCCCTTTTATCCTCCAGCCTCGCATTGGCACAAGACCTACCTAAAGAACTATACATGCCCAATGAATCAGGTGGCTACATCATACTAACCACAGATGCTTGTCCAAACACTGATGCGGCCAAGCTAGGTTACAAGTATCGTGCTTATGCTACAGAAAGTGACAGTGAAAAGCCCGCAACACACGAAGGATGTTGGGATAGTCCAAGCACAACTGACGCACCAAAACTACAAGGTATGCGAATCATACCTTTGGTCAATCTTTGGTTCAATGGTGACATGGTGACATTTCCACAGACCATGTTTGGACCAGAAAAGAAACGCTGGGATATTATACTTCCAACAATTGAAGTTAAACCAAACGTCTAGCATTTTACCAAAAGAGATGTTATAATAAATCATGAGACTAGCGATATTCATACTCACTTTGGTATTCACTTTGACTATACAAGCGAAACCAATCACAGCCAAAAGTTTCCTAGTTACTGATAACAAAGGACAAGTTATTTTAGAAAAGAATGCTGACCGTACACAGTCAATCGCCAGCATTACTAAACTGATGACTACTATCATTGTTCTTAACGCACATCAAGACCTAGATGAAGAACTTCGATTAAATTTTAAGAACGCTACTACATATCACACCAAGTTACCACGCACACTTAAGACATTATCCAGAGGCGAACTGTTACAGTTAGCAATAGTTAAGAGTGATAACTTTGCCGCTTATACATTATGTGAAAACTATCCAGGTGGTGTTGACCGTTGCGTAGCAGAAATGAATCATCAAGCATTAGAGTTTAGCATGTTCTCAACACACTTTACAGATCCCACAGGACTCGATGAAGGTAATCAGAGCAACGCCCGTGACTTGGTTAAGTTAGTATTAGTAGCAAGCCAACACCCTGAGATCACTGAAGCCAGTGGTAAACCTTTGGTCAGTATACAGGTTAAGAAACGTTGGTGGGATTTTTGGAATACCAACAGTCTAGTTCGCAAGAACAGCGAAAATGTTATTGTCAGCAAGACAGGTTATATACATGAATCAGGTGGTTGTGTGGTTATGCTGTTAGACACTGACCTAGGTCAGCGTGTGATTGTATTACTAGGTAGCAAGAACACGCGAACACGTATTCCTGAACTAGAACAGATTGCTGTCACCGTCAGTAGCAGTGATATTAATATAAATTAATCTTCTTTTTTAACTTCGTTGATTTTCTTTTCAGCTTCTACACGTTCGTGCTCAATGGTCTTGCCACGTAGGTGTAATACTGTGTTTACTTTTTGATTAAGACGTATTAGGTCGTTGTCCAGCATACGGACACGATCGATCAAGGCAATCAGCACAGTGTTAGCATCGCTGATCACAGGCTTGACTTCCTTAGTCGACCATTCCCATACGTATTTGATGATATAGCCAAGCCCAACTGCCATGACAATAGGGAAACCATACTTACTAATTAATGCTACGACGTCCATTATATCACTAACTCCTCTTCTGGTAATAGATCAATTGGGTAACATTCTAAAAAGCCTTGTGGATTTACTTTACACATAGGCGGAACTTTTTTATTTTTCCAACACATATTATATAACGCACAGGTTTTAATTGGTCCAACGTCAACTTTATTCTTGTCCTGATGGCCCCTATTAGGGTGTTGTGGCTCTGCGTGAGCTAGGCCTACAAATAATAATAAGAATATTAATTTTTTCATTACTTCTTTTTCTTTGTTAATCTGGCTGTTAGCTCATCGATAGCTGCTTGTTGACTTTGAACTGTTGCTTCTAGTACTTTAACACGATCGTCAACAAGTTTATTCTCTTCTACATCTTTAAGATTGCTTTCTTGATCAGCTAGTTGTTTAGCCGTGATAGCCTGTATGGTTTCTGTTAGGCTAACTACTTTAACATTATATTCATCAACACGCACTTGTGCATCATAGGCCCAATAAGCCAGGCACCCTACTGCGGCTATAGCTAGACTTGCTAATAGATTTTTTACTTGATTATCTTTCATCATAACCAGGCGATTTTCTTGTTCATCATTCATTAAATGTTTTCTCAATTTGTGCGTTATGTTTGTTGATATTATCTTTCATCTCATTCATTTCTGGAGTTAGCCACCAAAGAACCAGTGCTAGCCAAACAAGCCAAATTAGGGCGACTCTCATGCTAATAGACTCCAAATTTCTTCAAAAAATCCCACTACACCAAAGAATGTGATTATCAACACTACTATAATAATGTCTGCGGCTTTCATTGTGGATACTCCACACCTTTAGCCCAGTGTTCTAAATGTTCAGCATATTTGCCAATTGCATGATTGCCAAAGAAGTTGATACCCTCTTTGCGTTTAAGTCCTACAATGAATCCACGCCATACATCTTTACATGATTGACGGAATGTTAATGTTCTCAAGTTACCATAGTGATTAATATACATAGCGCCAGCTAGGTGTTTGAACGGCCATAATGGAACACGGGCTACGATGTCAGCGTTATTAACAAAGCGGAATGCTAGCAGGCCTGTTGCTTCCATACCCTTGATATATTCTTTATCACCGCAACGTGGACTACCATAGGTAAACAAGGCCTGTGGACTTGGAGTATCTTCTGTGCGTTGTAGTCTATAAGCAACGATAGTGGCCATGGCCGCACCTAGACTGTGTCCTGTGCACCATACTGTGCGAGTCTTGCCGTAATCTTTTGCTAGTTCATGTAGAGTAGGCCAAATGTCATCAACTGATTCTTTAAATCCTAGATGTGTTTTACCAATGCCTGTTGAACTTGGGACAGGCAAGGCTTTTAAGTCTGCGGCAATATCTTTAAATTCTGTTGGTTGTGTTCCGCGGCACACGATAATTAGATCTTCATCGTTAACTAACCAATAGGCTTGACTGCCATCGTTATCAATGAACGTTGATTTAAATCCTAGTTCTTTAAATTTAGCCCGACCTTCTTTCTCGGGCAGGTAAGCATATTCACTACAACGAGCAAATAATGCTGCTTGCTCAGGGAATGGTTTCATATTAATTGCCATAATAGTCTCCTAGTCGCGACGGGCGTCCGTTTTACCGTCTGCACGTGCTATACGGTCTGTATCTGGTTCTAAACCCAGTGCGTTACTAACAATAGTATCGATACGGATAACATCGTGATTCATGGTTTTAACGCGATTGTCTAATGCTGTGATGATACCAGCCATGCCCTTGATACTGCTGAGAACACCTGCTAGTAGTAGTTTGATAGTTAAGTAGACGAAATATCCGCCAGCTAATGCTACTGCTACAGGAAAGCCTAGATCACCTATAAGTTTGAATATGTCACCCATGTCATGCTCCTCGAAATACTATTTTTATTATACTAGTATTTATATTTTGGTGAGCTTTTAATGAGTCAGAACGTGATAGATGTTGGTATAGTTGATATGGCTGTTATCATAGCCTATTTCTTTGAATAAGGTCTTGGTGTTGTCTAGTAATTCTCTGGTAATAATATGCCTAAATTCACCATAAAAGTGGTGGAAATTGTAGTCTATAATAGGTTCTAACTGCCGGATAATGTCTGTTTTCTCACCCGGGGTAAGATTACAGTACCAGTGTAGCTGTTTAACTACAGCTTCTATTCTAGCGTCATTATCTACTATACTATCATAACTTTCGTCTATGACTGAGTCAAAGGTTTTAAATCCATAACTCTTTAAGTAGGCAAGATTACCAGGGGCCGCTAATAGCATAAATGGTTGTTTGCTGACAATAGGTTTGAATATCTTTTCTGTCAGATGTAGTTTATCATAATAAAACACAGTTTCTGTAACTATATGCCAAAATGCATCAAGATTAGGGGGTTGAGGATAGTCAGGAGAAAACCAGCTGTTAATGGTTCTAGGAATATTGGCGCTGGCACTGCCTGGAAGTTCTGCTTGATCAATAATTAATTTATCAATATTAACCAAGTGCTGTTCTGCGTGTTGTTTTGCCTGTTCGCTTAATTTACTATCGGGGTCGCTGGTGTCATCTCGCCAATCATCAAATAAATTGCCTGTAACATTAAAACTAACCAATCCTTTTTCTAATAGACCCTGTTCTTTTAATAGGCTAACAAAATAGATTCTATAGCTACGATCATTATTAATGATCCTGTTGAATGTAATAAAATCATAGTTATACTGCTTAACTATCGATTCATTATAGTTTAGGGCATAATATCCGCGATACCAATCTAAGGCCGCAAAACCATGGAAGAAATAATAGAGTTTTTTATATTGATTAACTGCTTTAGAATGTTCACTTACACAAAGTATAGTATTAGTTTTATTCATATTTTTTAGTAAAAAATATTGATCAACAATACTAGGAATAATTGGTTCTTGATCATAAAAAAATATTTCTGGGTTCCCTAAAAATTTTGTAAATAGATATAAATCACTATGAGTCAGGTTAGAAATTTTAGGTACTCCCCCTGGCAAGTGATATACTGAAAATTTGTTAAAAAGTTCCTGATATAAGAATTCGTAGATATGGTCAATTTGGAGCATTAAATGTTATCTCAACTAAAAAAAGTAGGCTTTGTGGGCATTGGCAAATTAGGTCTACCTTGTGCCGAAGTAATGGCACAAGAGTATGACGTAACTGGCTATGATATTTACCCTAAGGTCAGTGACAAGATCAAGATTTCTGATACACTAGAAGGGGCAGTGGTAGGTAAAGATGTAATTTTTGTAGCAGTACAAACTCCACATGATCCCATCTATGATGGAAGCACACCTAGCACACATTTAGCTAATAAAGACTTTGATTATACGATAGTTAATCAAGTCCTGAAAGATATCAATCAATATGTAACCCAAGACCAATTAGTAGTTTTAATCTCAACAGTTCTCCCAGGCACTACCCGACGTGAGCTCCGTAAGAATATTACCAATGCCCGTTTTATCTACAACCCATATTTGATAGCCATGGGTAGTGTGGCATGGGACATGATCAATCCAGAGATGGTGATCATTGGTACTGAAGATGGCAGCCTAACTGGCGATGCAAAATTATTACAAGACTTCTACGCACCCCTTATGGAAAATAATCCACGCTATGCAATTGGCACTTGGGATGAAGCAGAAGCTATCAAAGTATTCTACAACACATTTATCTCAACTAAGATTGGCCTAGTCAATATGATACAGGACGTAGCAGTGATGAATGGCAACATGAATGTAGACGTAGTAACAGAAGCCCTAGCGCAATCGACTATCCGCATCATGAGTCCAAAGTATATGACAGCAGGCATGGGTGATGCCGGTCCTTGCCACCCACGGGACAATATCGCCTTACGTTATCTAGCAGAAAATTTAAATCTAGGTTATGATATATTTGATACGGTCATGCATGCCCGTGAGATGCAGGCTAATAATCTAGCATGTTTTCTAATAGACTTGCAAGAACGTCATGACCTGCCTATCATCATACATGGTAAAGCCTATAAGCCAGACGTAGACATGTTAGAAGGCAGTTATAGTCTATTGATTGGCAGTTACCTAGAAAGTCATGAAGCACATTTCATGTATTGTGATCTGTTGACTGACGATCATATATCCGACGACACAGAAGCTATTGTATTCCTAGCACATAATCGTCAGATCACCTACGGTTATACTGGCAACTTACCTGAACAACAATTATATTTTAGCCCAGGGCACGGTAGTATCATAGTAGATCCATGGCGTAGATATACTACACGTAATCCATCATATAAGGTCATACATTATGGCAATACTAGATCACGTGATTAATATTGATCCTTTTTGGGACGATGAATACCTACACTTAGACTACCAAGAAGAGGCATTTAATAATCCTTTAGATACTGAACGTTGGCTTAAGATGGGTTATCGTTGCAACTTTGTTGGTGCCATGTGTGACATGCGCAAACCACAACCTAGTTGGAATTATAAGTTCGTTGATCACTTTACCGGCCTAGGATGGAAAGATATCGGCACTAGTTATTATCGTATGGCAACAGGTACTATATTACCTAACCATCAGGATCTTTATAAGCGTTATGTGGAACTATTTAACCTACAAGGCCAAGAACACACTATCCGTCGTGCCATTGTATTTTTAGAAGACTGGCAGTCAGGACACTATTTAGAATTAAAAGGTGTACCGGTCACTGGATGGCGGGCAGGATTTACTCCAGTCTGGGCCTATGATGCTCCACATATGGCAGCTAATATAGGTGCTACACCAAGATACACATTACAGATAACAGGACATGTATGAGAATTAATTCGAGCAATGAATGGGGTCGATTAAAATCAGTGGTAGTTGGATCGGCTACTAATGCTAATTGGCCTAGCAATGATCCGGTGTTTGCAGAAGAAGCCAAGAAAACTACCTGGACAGCTACTCCTGTGCCCGGTGGTCCTGTTCCACAGTGGATTATTGATGAAGCTAATGAAGATTTAGAAATACTCGCAGATACCTTAACCAAATTAAAGATATCTGTATATCGTCCCAAGGATCTAGACTTTGTCAAGTTGGGAGGTATGTATAATTATTGCCCTCGTGATAGACTTATCATCGCAGGTAAAACTGTAATAGTTCCTAACATGATGTATCCTTGCCGCAACATGGAAGAAGTTGCCCTAGATGCTGTATTAGATGCCGCAGAACATTACGTCTACATGCCAAGAGATCAAGGTATGATCATGGATGCTGCTAATGTTTCGAGACTTGGAGACCGCTGGCTATTCTTAGAAAGCCCAAGTGGTAATCGTAAGGCATACGAATGGCTATGCCAACAACTACCAGATATACAGATTGATCTAGTAAACTTCTACAGTGGTGTGCATATTGACAGCACTATTACTCCTCTACGAAAAGGCTTAGTTGCTCTCAATGCCAGCCGCGTTAATCAAGTGAACTGTCCTAAAGTCTTTGATGGTTGGGAGAAGATTTGGGTGCAAGATGTAGTAGCGCAGGACTTCTACCAATACCCGTATGCCAGTAAATGGGTAGGCATGAACATGCTGAGTATTGACGAGAATACAGTCGTCATTGACGCCGCTCAGACCCAATTAATAAAGGATCTAGAACGTTGTGGCATCACAAGTATTCCATTAACCTTGCGACACAGCCGTACATTAGGTGGTAGTTTCCATTGTGTGACACTTGATTTAGTTAGAGAATAAGGTAAATATTAGTTACAATTCGGAAATACCTTATGCCGGCTACTTTTGCTACGTACACAGAAGCGAGTTTGAACGCTTATAAATTTAATCCCAAAAGCCAAGAAGTTCTTGAGCGTAAGAAAGAAATCCTTACCTCGATAGCACAACATCATGGCAATAGTCCAGCCAGCGTGTTGTTCCACGGATTCAGCCCACTCATGTTGATTTCCACAGCCAAAATGATCGCTGTAACTGATATCACCGATGAAATAAAAAAATTCCTAGATGGCACAGGTGTTAAATATGTGTATATCAAGGAAGCTGAATTAAAAGAATATAAGAAACAGTTTGATTGGGTGGTAGCATCAGATGAATATTTTACATTTTCCTCTACAGAACAGATACAATTAGACAAAGTGCAGACCGTAGCAGAATTAGCAAAAGATGTTATTGTTACTACACTTAGAGATTATAAGAATCAAGATTTCCGTGATCGTGAGTTTAGTCAACCATTAGCAGTGCGCAATGGTCGTGATAGCAAGATATTCTTAGAGTATCATGATTATGATTATAATGATAAGAATGCTTGGAAGACCACAGTGCATGAAATGACTGGTCTTGATGGTAAAGTAACAGGACCATTTGCTCGTCGTAGCATGTATTTTAAACAGATGGCCAAATTTAGTATTGATGCAGGTGCTAAAGAGTTTTATGTGCATAAGAATTTAATGTACAAAAGTCTCATAAAAAAGAATTATGAGCATGTGATATCGATTAGTTTTTAATAGACAGTTTTTCGAGAATATATGGACATCAATCAACAGCTACAACCTATCGTCACCTCACTGCTAGATAGCCTTAAAGGATCAATCGAAGCAGAGCTACGTAATAAAATTTCAGATGAAGTCGTTAAAGCTATCGCTAATACTGAAGTTAATACAATAGTTGAACGTATCATCACACAACGTTTAAATGAACGTGTAGCAGAGTTCAACATTGAGGCCAAATCTAAACAACAATTAGAACAAACACTCACACAGATAACCAATCAACTTAGTACAAGTCTTGCTAAATCAGCTAATGACCAGATTACCGCAGAAGTAGCTCGTCGTGTGGCGGTCATGGATATTGGTCCTATTATACAGGGCATCGTAGAAAATAAAATCAACAATCTAGTACAGACCGGTGCATTCGGCAAAGAAAGTATCGATCATTCTAGCATAAATTTTAACGGATTTAAATTCTCTGGCGATGTGATCAAAGGAGGCATAATTGAAAACTTTGGTAGTACTGGTATTGATGATCGTGCTACACAGGTAGCAATGACATTAATGGATCAAGCTGTGGCTTTTGAAAAAGCCGTATGGACTCCTAGCGCGATCATCAAAGGAAAATTAACTGTTGAGGGAGATTTAGTAGTACTCGGTGATATAGATAGCAATAGTACTGCGGCAAATACCTTGGCTAATATGGCTGTAGAAAAAATTAAAGCTGATACTGAATTGTTAGAATTACACAGTGATGCGATGTTGGTCAGCATAGGACAAAAAGGTATTGATCTAAAACGTATCACCCAAGATGGTAGAGAGATAGTCAATGGTAATCAATTAGGATATCAAATCACGGATAGCAATCTACAACGTGTAGGTATGCTACGTGATCTTCAGACACAAGGTGAAGCGATATTAAGTGATACATTGTATGTGACTGGCAAAAGAGTTGGTATTAATACCATAGAACCTAGTGCTGTATTTGTAGTATGGGATGAAGAAGTTGAATTGGTTATAACCAAACATAGTAACGATACTGGATATGTTGGCATGCCACGATTCCAGCGACTAGTATTGGGAGCCAATAATAAAGACAATTTGATATTGGATACCGACGGTAGCGTAGAAATAGAAAATCTACGTGTAGGTAATACTCCAATGAGCTCAGCAACTGCTGCTCCAGATTATAATGCTATTACTGGTACTATAGTCTGGAATGAAAATCCAGCACAAGGTGGGCCAGTAGGATGGATCTGCTTGGGTGCCACACAGTGGGCTAAATTTGGTATAATTGAATAACGTGTTAGATCAAGCTACAGTACAATCGGCACTGCTAAAATGGATGGAAGAATTTGTAGAAGTTCCACACCCTGGTTTAGGTGGCTGGCCACCATGTCCGTTTGCACGTCAGGCAAGATTAAGTCGTAATATAGATATCAGACAAGGGGTTGATCCTTTTGCTGATTGTACGAGTATAATAGACTATGATTGGTCTAAAGAAGTTGTAGTCTTTTGGTATGAAGATATAGATCCGGGACTGTTTCTTGATCTTGTTAATCGTGCTAATAGTGTATTATTAGAAAAAGACATAGTAGCACTTGATGATCACCCAGAAACAGAAGAACTTATCGCTGGCGTTAAAATGAACTTTGGTCTATGTCCTATTATTGTATTACAAAAGAACAGCAAACTCAATCAGAACGCAGATCAACTGAGAGAAAAAGGTTATTATCACACCTGGAGTCAGTCAGATCTAGATAAAATAGTCACTTGGCGTTATAAGTAATTTCATGCACAATAACAGCTTAGAAATATTATATTGCCGTATTGATCTCAACAAGACAACCTATACACAACTTGAATCAGCTAGTTTGATATCTACTCCTGATCCAACTGAACTTAGACTGGTATTCAAAAAATATTGTGAATATAAACAATTCACCAGCGTTGAGCCTATGTGGGATTTGGAGTTTACCTGGTCTCATAATGATATAATAGGTTATTATAATTCTACCAAATTAGTTGCTTGGTCGGTGGTAACCAAGTATAATAAAGAAGATGTCTACTCTGTTCAGTTTGCCTGGGATTATGCAAATCCCGAATTAAGATTGGGCATTAAGAGTATAGAACATGAGTGTGCTTACTATAAGAGCTTGGGCTACAAATATTATTATCTAGGTGAAGCACACAAATATAAACAAAATTTTCAAGGATTTGAGATACTAAATGGACATTTATAATATTTGGGCAGACAAAAAAGGCGACATCGAGGATGGACAGTGGGTCACCAACATGAAAGCATTCTTACAACAATTAGTTGATGAAGGCATGATGGAAAAATATCGCGTGACTAGATGTAAACTAGGATTCCGTAGCATGGACATTCCTGAATGGCACATCCAGATGGAGTTTAAGAACATGCAACAAATGGATTCTGCACACAGTAGAGTAGCACCACTTAAAGGTGAGCTAGAAGACAAACACAAGAGCTTTAATCAATTTGTAGACACTTCAACTATACAGCATGCTTTATATCGAGATTATCCAGATGACCTATAGTGTTCACCAACATTGGGATCCTCTAAAAGTTTGTGCAGTAGGACAGAGTTATCCTCCTGAATTTTATAGTTTTATTACTAATAGCCGTGTCCGAACAGTAATGGAACGGATCGCAAGTGAAACCGAAGAAGACTACCAAAAATTAATCAAGTTATTAGAAAGTTTTGGTGTTGAAACATTAAGACCAATGATCAATGAAGACTTTAGTGTTTATTTAAAAAACGGAAAGTATGTACCTTCCCCAATGACTCCCTGTGATTTTTCAATTATGATCGGTGAAACTTTTTATCATAATTGGTGTACAGAGATACAGGTATATCAAAATATTGCGGCAGACCATTGGCCTAAAATATCTACAGTGGGTGAATATGATCTATTGCCTGATGGCATTAAGCAAGAAGTACAGTCAATCATTGATAAACATCAGGTAACTATTTCACAAGAATACAAACATATATTACAAAAGATTTCAGCACAAGGAAACAAAGTAGTTGAACGTGCAATTACAGATGTAACATCTCTGTTAAATCGTGCTATGACTACTAGGATCGGAAAAGATTTATATTTTGGCACTGAGAATTATGACCAAGATCAGATTATGCTAAAAAAACGAATCGAAAAATTATTTCCTGACTATAGATGCCATGTAATTAATACAGGTGGGCATAGTGACGGAACATTTTGCCCTGTTGTTCCCGGATTAATAGTTTCACTATACGATGTTCCTAGCTATGCAGAAACGTTCCCTGATTGGGAAGTTGTTTACTTACCAGGACAAAGTTGGTCAGCTGTAAAACCATTTTTAGATCTTAAAGAAAAAAACAAAGGCAAATGGTGGGTTCCTGGTGAAGAACTTAATAACGACTTTACAAATTTTGTCGAAGATTGGTTAGGGCATTGGGTAGGATATGTGGAAGAAACCGTGTTTGATGTAAACATGCTGGTTATCGACGAAAAGAATGTAGTATGTAATAATTATAATGAGCAGGTATTCAAAGCGTTTGATCGTCATGGAATCACTCCACACATAGTGAATTTCCGTCATAGATACTTTTGGGATGGCGGTTTACATTGTATCACCAGCGATCTACATCGTGAAGGAACTCAAAAAGATTATTTTCCAGAACGCGGATTGACATAAATCAAATTTGGTGCTATACTAGCACTATGACAGTAACTCCTTTACGCGATGATTTGATGGTACAAGAACAGCTACCAGCAAAAAATCCTTACATCAGAGCTTGGCAACATATGGTTGCTGTGATCATGCTTAACCAAACTGGACGCAGACCTGTCAAACAAGTCCTTCCTCTATTCTTATCTAACTGGCCTACCCCATATGAATTTACCTTTGCCCTCGAACAAGAAGTCAAAGATGTCATATGGAGCCTAGGCATGATGAATGTGCGTTATACTAGATTAAAACGCATGACCCAAGACTACTTGACCTGGGATAAGAAAGATGCTACAATGCTCTATGGTATCGGACAATATGGCAGTGAAAGCTATCGTATATTTTTCAACAATGAACGCTTTGAACCTAAAGACAAAGAATTGAGACGCTATCTTGGCTACTAAGAAAATAGGCTTTGCCTGCAAGTGGATCGACCATCCAGAACAGGTCCAGGGAATAAAATCTACCGACCCTGCTAAAGAATTAAATACTGGTACAACCACTGTAGCATGGCTCAATCGACAAACCCGCGAAGTGGCAGAGCAACGTCTCTGGGACCTTATGGTCCATAACATTCAATCAACATATAAACTTGTCGAGCGTGTGGGTAATTTAGATGAATCCCTTAGAATGGTTCGCTTATCAAGTGATATACTACCAGTATATACAGAGTCTACTTGGAGTTATTTTTGGCGTAAGCATGACGTGCGGAATTTTTGCCAACAAGAGTTCAATAAAGTGGGCCAGCTTGCTCGTAGCAGGAACGTCCGTTTATCTTTTCATCCAGGGCAATTTACAGTTTTGGCATCTGCTTCTGAAGCTATTGTTCACAGAAGTATAGAAGAATTTGAATATCATACAGACATGGCACGCTGGATGGGATATGGTCGGACATTCCAAGACTTTAAATGCAACGTGCATATCTCAGGCAAGCAAGGGTATCAAGGCATTCTTAACGCCTTGCCAAAACTATCACCAGAAGCACGTAATATCATCACCATCGAGAACGAAGAAGTAAGCCATGGACTTGTTGATTGCCTTAATCTTTCTAAGCATGTCGCTCTTGTTCTTGATATCCATCATCATTGGGTCCGAGAAGGAGAATATATCCAACCTAATGACAGACGAGTTGAACAAGTTAAAGAGAGTTGGCGTGGCCTTCGTCCTACTATGCATTATAGTCTATCACGCGAAGATTATCTCGTGGATCATAGCAGTGATCAAGCACCCGACTATGCCCAGCTCTTAGAGACAGGCTATAAGAAAAGTAAACTCCGTGCTCATAGTGACTTCTATTGGAACACTGCGACCAACGACTGGGCATTGTCATTCTTAGATAGTTTTGATATCATGTGTGAAAGCAAAGGTAAAAACTTGGCTAGTTTTAGTTTATATGAGCGAGCAAAACAGCTCGCAATTCTTTAGAAAAATTTCCATACCAATCTGTAGCCAGCATAACCTGCTTATTATGTTCAGTGATAGGACGTATCTGTTCTAGTATCTTTTCTTGAGGCTGATCAATAAGATACTGTATTTGTTCACAGGCCAACTTAAATCTTTGATTATTATCTTCTATACTATCATAGGTTTCATCAATGATACCATTAAAGGTCTTAAATCCTAGATTACGTAGGTTACGTAGATAATGCTGTCCACTGAATACAATAAACAATCTTTCTGCTAAGATAGGTTTAGCAATCTTCTCAGTATAAAAACTATAATGATTGTCATAGTTAGTTTCACAGACAACTGTGTAAGCTGATTGATTATAAATGTCCGTTGAAATCAATTGACTTAAGGTAACAGATTTACCCAGATGATTTACTTGGGTGATAGTATTAAACGTACCATCCGGCACATCAACTTCCCAGATACCCTGCTGATCGATAGTCTTAGATCGGTCAGTTAGATATGTCATTATTACTTTGTCTATTAGATTATTTTCAACGATAAAGTTATAAGCAATGTCTCTATGAGGTTTACGCCAACCCAATAGTAGATCAAAATATCTAGGTTTAACTTTATACGGAATAAGTTGATTTAATATATTGGTATGTTTATAAAAATCACAGGTAGTTATAATCCAATCCATCCATGATTCATTGGCATATCCTTCGATAGATCCACAGATAAAATATTTGATCCTAGTGTGTTGGTGGGTAATTATAAATCTAGCAGAATCTCGATGTAGCTCCGAAACTAGTATAATCACAGTAGGACATATAGACACAGCCTGTTCTATCTTCGCTTCAAACCTAGTGTCATAAGGATAGGGCATATGAAACACTGCTGGTTGTCCTGCGGTGATCTCTTCTAAAATTTCTAGGTTCAGCCTGGCTAAATGCCAAGAACAAACTTCAGAATCTGCGTAAATTTTTGTCATAATATTAGCATATATTTAACCTATATTTTGGTTGACTTTTGGTTAATTTGGCTGTATAATGTTACACATAGACAATAAGAAATGGAGCAAGATATGTTCGAAACATGCGCTAAACAACTAGTAACAATTACCCTAAACAAGTCCGTAACTACGGAGTTCTATAATGGAACCTTGTTTGTCAGCACTATCACTGAAGATCAAGCCCGCAGTGTGTTCCATGCACTAAGCAAGAGCTTAGGATTAGGTAAAGTCCAAGTTAGCCCTATAGGTGATACAGGCGAATTTGCCTACGATTTTGTATAACAAAATCAATGACTTATAATACCAAAAATAATGGTTGACTTTTTGGTAAAATGGCTGTATAATGTTACACATAGACAATAAGAAAAGGAGCAATAAATGACAGTAAAAACATTTAAAGTAGCAGGTATTAGTTTACATAATGGCAAATATAAAGTGCGTTATGCCAATAATAAATCACGTGCTAAGGTGTTGGCTAAAAATGGTCATAGTAATATCGAACTCGTGACACTTAAAGAAGCTCTTCCTAAGGAAGATATCATCGACCAACTGTTGAACCATACGTTCAAAACAGCAGAAGGTAATCTAGCGATCAAGTTAGAAGCTAAGGAACTTGGTTTTAAGTTATAAGTCAACAAGTCAACATCCCCAGGGCGTTGCGTCCTTTAGCTGATGACTATAAAAGAGAGCTATAAAATTGCCGTGGTCGAAGTTTGCTGGTTTTTGGACCGTAAAGGAAAAACCAGCCCTGATTTATAAAGGGGACAGGATTAGTCCTGTAAGGGTCGTCGCGATCCTGTGGAACCCTGGATTTCCACAAAACACGCAGTCTTAGTTTGCTGGCTTTTAGACTTAAAACGGAAAACCAGCACTATTTTTAAAGCACTTTGGCAGGTTAAACTAAGGGGCCTGATTTTACCCAGAGTGCTTTAATAATTTTCAAGGACAATATGAAACGTATTTCAATTAAAGAAGCATTTGGCGGCGAGGTAGCATTTACTAAATTCATCGCCAACGATATAGAAACTTCAAAACGTCTATTAGATTCTATAGACACTACCATGGAAGACGGATTTAAAGTTACTCCAGAAGAACATACAGCAGACAGCAAACGTGTTGACCTGGTTGTGCGTGACAGTGATAACGAGATCTCTTTAGTAGTTGAAAGCCAAGATGCTACTGGGTGGTTGGATTCAGTACACGCTAGTAAGATTACTTATTATATGTATGATAAGAAATGTGAAGAGGGCGTTCTATTAACTGAAGATGCTGATGAACATATCAAAGGCTACGTCCGTTATCTTAACGAAAACACACCATATCGTATTTGGTTATTAACGGTATTGATATTTGAACACGATGGAACTAAGCTAGTGGACTTCCAACCTTTAATTCGACCTGTGGGCTTACAAGATAAAAAAGTCCGCCGTATTTCGTCAGGCCAAACAGATGAGACCATGGCCGCGATTATCCAACAACTATATGATGAAAATCAAAACCTATTTACTAATGTTACCAGCAGATATGCTAGCCGTAACAACGTAGGCAAACAAAATATCAACATTGGTATCCATGCGTATAAATCAGGTGGATTCTGGATTGATTATTGGCATAATGCCCGCTATGAAAATAATGAAAATTTCAAGACCAGTTTCAATGAGTTCGCTAAGAGTCTAGGTAAAGAAGCCGGGTTCCAAAAATATCGTGGGTACGTCAATGACATAGCGACTAAGACAGAAGCTATTGAGGTGTTCAACAAGTTTATTGAAGCGTTAGAAAAAGGTGTTATCAAAGTATAAATTTTGGTTGACTTTTGGACAATTTGAGTGTATAATACTACGTATAGACAATAAGAAAAAGGAACAGAAATGGCTATTTACGATCCAGCAGATGACAACAAATTAGAAGTAGATCAACCTAAAAAATACATTGTGAGTTGGACGGTGCGTGCAGAATGGAACAACGGTCAAGTAGAAGATATCGCTGACGTGCCAGATGATGCGGCCGCGATCATAGATGAATACCTAACTGAAATTGAACAAGAACAGCGGACTTTACCTTATCAACACTGTGGAGAATAATCATGGGATTAGACATGTATGCTTATTCAGCTAACAAGGCTGGTGCCCAAACTGAATACTGGGACAATGGTAATATCGTCGAGGGAGAATTTGTCAGTACCTGTACCAAACCAAAAGAACTAATGTATTGGCGCAAGCATCCAAATCTACACGGTTGGATGGAACGTCTTTGGGAAGAGCAAGGTCGCCCTGGTGCTACTAGTGATACTGAAATGTTCAATGGCATTGAAGTTGAACTGACCTGGACGGATATCGAAAACCTAGAAGCAGATATCCTGAATGAGAACCTACCAGGAACCACTGGATTCTTCTTTGGTGACGACAGCGATGAGTATTATCGAGAAAGTGATCTTGAGTTTGTCAAACAGGCCAAAGCGGACTTGTTCTTAGGCCTGAAAGTGTATTATAATAGTTCATGGTAGATAAATTAAAAGAGTTAGAAACGCAGATTGGTTTGGTTAATGACATCATGCGTCACACGGATGTAAAAGATCCTCGCATGGAAAGCCTGCGTGAATTATCGGCAGTGATGTATCAAGAATTAACCAAGCTACGTCCAGCAATGGATAAATTAGATAAACCACTATTAAGTGATGACAGCCTATGATAAAAGAACAAAAATTAAACGACGACTTTGTTTATAACAACGAAGAAGAAGCCGAAATGGGACAGTTACATGCCATCCATAACAACATGAATGCTATCGCTAATGTACGTCGTCAATTAGAAGCACAGGCGGCACAGCCAAGTCTGACACATTGTGAAGAATGTGGTGACGAAATACCTAAGAAGCGCCAAGAACTAGTCCTGGGTGTTAAGCTCTGTGTCTATTGTCAACAATTACAAGAACGATCAAAAGGAAGATAAATGCCAAATTTAGTGCCTATGGTGTTGGAACGTACCAGTCAAGGTGAACGTAGTTATGACTTATATTCACGTTTATTAAAAGATCGTATCATCATGTTAGACACTGATGTAAACGAACATTCAGCTAGTCTTATCGTAGCACAGTTATTGTTCTTGGAGAGCGAAGATGCTAATAAAGATATTCTATTTTACATTAATAGTCCAGGTGGGGTAGTTACTGCTGGTATGTGTATCTATGATACCATGCAGTTCATCAAACCAGATGTGTCGACCATTGTCATGGGACAGGCTTGTAGCATGGGTAGTTTGTTGGCCGCATCGGGGGCCGCAGGTAAACGTCTGATATTACCAAATGCACGACATATGATTCACCAACCTAGTGGTGGTGCTGGTGGACAAGCTACAGACATGGAAATCCAAGTTACTGAAATCCTTAAGATGAAAAAAAATCTCACACAGATCTATGTGGACCATAACAGCAAAGGAAAAACCTTTGAAGAGCTAAGTAAAGACATGGAGAGAGATAATTTCATGTCAGCACAAGAAGCAATCGATTATGGTCTAGTAGATGAAATCATCACTAAAAGATAATTTTTGTAGTAGTCCATGGTTTCATATTAGAATAGATCCACAAGGTAACTACTTACCTTGTAGATGGAGTTCTACCCATGATATTTCTTCATATGATATAACAAATACTACTATAGCTGAATACATGAATTCACTAATAATGAATTCATTACGGCAGTCTATGTTAGATGGTCAAGGTTCTGCTATATGTAGTGCCTGCTATTATGAAGACAGCAATAATAAAATTAGTGGAAGAAGTAGACAATTATTAAAAAGTGCTATTACGGTAGATAACTTTGAAAAATCATTTTGCAGCAGTCCACATTGGTCTTTGTTTGAATATAGTGCAGAACATCAAGGACAGACTAATTATTCTCCTGTGGATCTACAGATTGACCTAGGTAATACTTGTAATAGTGCCTGCATCATGTGTATACCAACATATAGTAGTAGACTATCTGTTGATTATATAAAACTTAATCAAATTGAACCTACTCTATTTACTAAATATCCATCATTGAAAAATTGGGCCGACGACGAAGGCCTAGTGGATAAATTTGTCAATGAAATTTCTAAGAATCCAAATATAAAATATATACATTTTTTAGGTGGAGAAACATTATATCTAAAAAGTTTTTATACTATCTGCAATAAATTAATCGAGTCGAGATATAGTAAAAATGTCAGTATTGGTACCACTACTAATTGTACTGTTTATACTCCAGAATTAGAACGTATTATAAAAGAATTCAAACATGTGCATCTGGGGTTAAGCGTAGAGTCCTTTCATTTGGTTAATAATTATATACGATACCCAAGCGACATTGATGCAGTGTGGGATAATATAGAAAAATTTTTAACCTTACGTAGTCAAACAGGTTTACATTTATCTCTACGTATAACTCCAAATATTTTAAGTATCTATCACATAGATACGGTATTTGAATTTATGTTAGATAATAAAATCATAGCAGAAAGTTGTAATATTCTACATGACCCAAGTTGCCTGCGTGTTGAATTATTACCCAGCAACCTCAGACAAGAAATAATCGCAAAGATTGACAAAGTGATCGTTGACTACAAATTAGTCAAGTCGGATACTGTTATCATTAATCGCCGACGAGAAGATCTAGTAGATCCTGTGATGGCTGATGTAATCTTTGAATACAAACATCTAATGGAAACATATCAACTCCCCGAAAATGTAGAAGAAGAAAGATACAATCTCGTTAAATTTATCAAAGCCTTTGAAAATCTACGTAACAACACAATATTAAGTTACCTACCAGAATATGAAGAATTTCTCAGAAGCTACGGCTACTAGATCAGAATTAGATCTACACGTCAGTATGATACTTGCACCTGTTGCTGGATGCAGTTGTACGGTTATGGTCAATGGGCTAACATTGCACCAAGGCAAGTTAACCTATCCTATTACTTTAGATTCACACGTTGCTCTGACAGATGGAATTGTCATTGAAATCGCTGTACAAAATAGACAACACCCACAGGCTGTTATAGTCATTGACATTCGTATAGATGGGCACGAAATCATGCCTAAATATCAAAGTCTAGCAAATCCTCCAACTAACTATTTGGACAAAAATGGTACTTGGACCTTGCTAATTCCTAGTTTTTATCCTTGGTATCACGAGTTAACTGGCCAAGGCTGGATAGCATAATTTCCCCTCTTTTTGGTTGACTTTTGAACCAAAATCTGCTATACTATTGAATATGAATAGCAAAAATCATCAAAAAACGTTAAAAAAATGCAAATTTTGGTTGACAAATCAAACCAAAGGTGCTATAATAGTAGTATGGAAATTAGAAATACATACGAAAATTTAACAAGAATATGTGGTGGCAACATCACTCCTGCGACACTTAAACAAGTGTTAGCGGATATAGAATTTCAAACTACTGCGGTCAAACAGGAATTCTGGCAGTATATGTTTGAGATGGGGGAGGCCTTTGGAGCGATCCAAAGCTTCGTAGTTCAAGATAGAGAACAGTCTAAGGAGAAGATATATGAGTAGTTTTGAAATCAATGTAAGACACAGTATTACCAATAACAATGGTAGTGGTGGCTACACATACCAAACTAACAATCAAGCCACGATCAGAGTTGAAGCGCAGAATGCTACGCAGGCTCAGAACATGGTTAAGAGTCAGTTTGGTGGTGATAATAACTGCACTATCTTTTCATCAAGACAAGTTTATTAATAAGAAAAGGAAATAATATGTTTAAAGTAATCGGTATTTCAACACTTAACGGTGTTACTAAAGTTCGTTTTGCTAATGATATGGTTAGCCGTGTTAAGATCTTAAACAAAGATGGTCATAAGGATATCAACCTTATTGAATTGTCAGCACCTTTGTCTAAGGCTGACGCTGTTAAGCATCTTAAGACTACTGATTTGTATGTGAAATTTGCTGATGCTATTAATGCGGCAGATTCTAAATACAATGGTACAGCAACAGTAAAAGTTTCAATGGATTCATTGAAAGCACGTGCTGAAGCTGTTAAAACACCAGAGGCTGTTTAATCAACCTTGGCAAGATGAAAAGGTCCTTGGGGGCCTTTTCTCTTTATAAATATCTGTATGAACAAAGACTATTATTATACAGAACAAGAATGGGCTAAATTGGTTGGCTATGGTAGTGTACCTACTGAGCGGCAACCACAGCCCGACCAACACTGGAATGGTGAACAGCAACTTAACAAGGTAACAGGTCAAGTTGAAGTTTGGTATAACGGTGGGTGGACAGCTCGTTGAATAAATGCCCTATCCCAGGCGGTCCAAAAACCCGTTGGGTAGTGCTTGGTGCTTTTATATTCTTCTTGCTTAAAGGACTGGTTTGGATAGCATTAGGGGTATTAGCATGGGTGAAATATTTTTAGTAGGCGTAGTAGTAGTTATACTGCTAGTAATGGCAGAAGAATTCCTAGAAGCCTACGATGAATGGCGCAACGATGATGATGAATTGTAGTATGGAATATTTAATTTAAAATATATCATGCAAGATGGTTGGTAACATACCTAATGTTACAAATTTAAAATTAAGGAAATACAAGTAAAATGGCAACAGGAAAAGTAAAATGGTTTAACGATGCAAAAGGTTTTGGATTTATTACTCCGGACGCAGGTGGTGAGGATTTATTTGCTCACT
>Ga0209500_10000829_pt1 | contig 25112 bp, 39 predicted proteins | sample S_140212_EF_Meta_FD_187323 | JGI IMG/M metagenome (GOLD analysis project Ga0209500, IMG submission 187323) | Freshwater microbial communities from Lake Simoncouche, Canada to study carbon cycling - S_140212_EF_MetaG (SPAdes) (version 2) | ecosystem: Environmental > Aquatic > Freshwater > Lake ...
TTTCGCCATTACTGCCAGGACATCTATATCCCGCAATTGCTTGCAGTAGTAGAAGATTTAACGACTATCGAGATTCTCCCTCTACGGGAGAGGGCAAATTCCGCAACAAACGCCTGGCTTGGCGTGGATGGCTGGTTTTACCGACACCCCAAACAGCGCCATTGGGTTGATCTGCACCTAGACTGGTTTGATACCCTTTCTAAACAGCTAGGCGTGGAGAACCCAATACGGACTAAGTACGACCTACTCTTTGAGTACCCCGCCTTGAGGAAGAAGGTCTATCAGCCCTTTGATGTCCTAATCATCAATTGCCCACCAGGGAGCAACCAGTTACCCACCTTTTCCCCAGGCAAGTTTGAGAGCCTAACCAAGCTGCTGTGCAAGGACATGGATGTGATGACGGTCTATCCCACCAAACTATGCCCAAGCACGCTAGAAATGCACATGACCGTAACCGAGATCGGTAACCTAGCGCAATACTGCCAATACATTGTGGCGGTGGACACAGGACCTCTGTGGACCACTTACAACCAATGGAACATTGACAAGATAAGGGGTAGAACCATCTACACGACAACCTTCGATTCCATAGACCTTACGCCTAATACCGACATCCTTCAAAAAATCTGATTTTTCTTTGGGGTGGGGTGCGAATGGGGTGCGCAGCTTTGCTGTTTCATGCCCAATCTAAACACCAAAAACAAAACAGAATTTTGCAAATTGCTTGCAAAGCCCAAAGCCCAAAAGCCAAAATCAAATTACGCTAGCGCTTTTCATGCCCTTACCCAAGATCAAATTACCCGATTGACTAAAGCGCAATCCCGAGCGCCTGGCTGCCAGGGAAAAGCCACACTCTGAAAGCGCCTGATTGTTGGCATCTTTCCCGCTTTCCCATTTATCGCTTACCCCTTATATACGATTACTTACTACATTACTACGCTACTATATACACTATATATATATAGACTATAGACGATATACGATAGTCAATAGAAATTATATATCTATATACGATAGTTGATAGAAATATATCATAGCGTAAATGGTTGCATAACCTAGATTTAGGTATAATCAATCTATGCAAACTAATTGCATAACCTAACCTAAAGGGGATATACATCATGCAACAATCAATTTATGACAATGTTACGAATAGAATTATTGAAGAGCTAGAGCGTGGCGCTGCACCCTGGATCAAACCCTGGAATGCTGGCGTTAGTGAAGATCAAAATATTGTGAGCCATAAGCCATACCAGGGAATAAACCGTTTAATTCTAGGTATGAGCGGTTATACATCGCCGCTATGGGGTAGCTTTAAACAATGGCAAGCGCTTGGCGGTATGGTTAAAAAAGGCGAAAAGGGTACGCAAATAGTTTTTTACTCACCCATTAAAAAAGAGGGTATTAACGAAAATGGGCAAGTAGAAAACAAGAGCTACCATTGTTTGAAAAGCTATTTTGTGTTTAATGCAAGCCAGGTTGAGGGAATAGACTTTGTGCAGCCTAAGCCTACAATCGAAGTGTTTAACCCTGTACCCGCTTTAGATGATCGTATTCTAAAAACAGGCGCAACAATCAAGCATGGATTAAGCCAGGCATTTTATCGCCCTGGTGATGATTTTATTGGTATGCCTGATAAAAACATTTTCAAGAGTGAGAGCGATTATTACGCTACCGTATTGCATGAACTCACCCATTGGAGCGGCGCTAAGCATAGGCTAGATCGTACTAAGGGCGCTCGCTTTGCGGATGCTGCTTATGCTTTTGAAGAGCTGGTGGCGGAGATGGGCGCTGCATTTTTATGCCAGGATTATGGGATTAGTGGCGATTTACGCCATGCTGATTATATTGGTAGCTGGCTTAAATGCTTGCGTGCTGATAATAAAGCAATATTTAACGCTGCAGCATTAGCACAAAAAGCAGCAAACTACATAAACGAGCTAGATTGTTTAACTAACCAGGCAGCAGCCTAGAAAGGGGTTAATCATGCAATTTTTATATAAATCATCGAATGGCGCTGGCAAATACCTGGAATGGGATCATTTTCAAAATGTAGATGATTCGTTTTTTAGTGTAGAAAATTGTTTTACACCTAATGAAATCGATCATATTAAGCAATTGCAGCCAGGGGAAATCCTAGATTTATCGGATGGAATCGATTTTTACGAGGTAGAGCGTTTAGCATAGTGCTACCTGGTAAGCGCTTAGAAATAGGCGCTTATCGGATTATCACTAGATAATCATAACCTAACTAACCTAACGGGGATTTTATGGATCATACAAAAATACTTAATGCTTACTTATCCCGCTTAACTACAGCGGATTTAGAAAATATCTTAAAGCATGATAAGCAATGCCTGGCTGCAATGCTTAACGGTAATAACAGGGCGCAATTGGATGCACAAGCGGGTTTTTATGCTGCTGTAGCTAATGCTGTAAACAATATGGCAGCTTATGACATTGCGCTAATTGAGCGTGCCATTGAGGGCGTAACAGCATGAGCGCCAGGGCAAAATATAGCGCTTACTGTTATTGGGCAGCTAAACAAGGCATCCAGGCGCTTAGTTTTAACGCCTGGTTATCAACCAATAAACCAGGGAGATTAGATTAAATGATTACTTACAATGACAGTTTTCTAGATAAGGTGATAGCAATACTATCCTGGATAGCTCTATTATCGTTTTTAATGCTGTTTTAAGCGCTTTTCTCACTCATTTAAGGGGTTAGTATATCTAACCCTTTTTTTTGCCTTAAAACCTGTTTAAATCGTTTTTAAAAAAATGCTTGTCATCAAACCATTTCCCATTTTCAATCGAGCTGCTGGACTTTGACTACGACTAGCGGTAGCCGTGGTTTTGAACTTCTCAAAAGCACCTGATTGTTCCCTCGGGCGTGTGTGCGCTTTATCGACCTGATTGGCTCTCTTTTTTCGCTACCTCATGCGCCCAGGTCATTCTGGACCTCATCCGTCAAGCCCTGGAGATCGTGAACCCCAACGATACCCCAAAAACCCCATACATAGATGTTACTAGACGATGTATAACTCCGATGTATATACTACCTCTATGTCTATTAGAACTACTATGTCTATTCTACGAAGTTATATGATAGAGATAGTATAGGCGTATAACTCGTATAACTACGAAATATATTTTACGAAGAATAGTCTATTCGTATATATATCTATAGAAGTATATAAATATCTATGTATGCTTTATACAACACCAATGATTAAAATAATAGTTGCATTAGATTTGTTCATGGTGTAATCTACGCTTGTAGCACCTAATCAGATAACCTAACTAGAGGACAATTCGTATGAAACTATGCACTAGCTGTATGCACCTACGCTCGGGTGATGAGTGTTCTGTATTACCCCAAGTCAATCCTGTTAACGGCAAACCAATCTATTCGTTTGCATATACCTATCGCATGAATGAAGAACGATGCGGTATGGATGCCAAGTGGTTTGAAGAAGTTGACCACGAAGCGCTTGATGAACTATCCACAATTCCATTCGGGAGATAAACCATGGCAAGAACCAAAGGTAGCACCAATACAACCACAACCCTACAAAGGCGGATTACAGCGCTAGAAGGATTAATTGAACGCCAGGATGAAGCTGTTGAACAAGGGTTAGATGAGATAGCAGAGCTACGCAAGCAAGTGGACTTCTATCGCAAGCAAGTTAATCATCTAATTGCACTACTCAACATCATCACAAGAGGTGCATGATGGCTAATGCTCAAACAGACTTTGCGCCCGAGGTACGCAATAGCGCCTGGTGGAGTGGTGATTCCCGCATGGCTGCTAATGGTCGTGCGGTGGATGTCATACTCACCAAGCAAGGTAAACGAGAAGCGCCAGACCTATCCGATGTCGAAGCGGTGCAGATGGGTCATATCATGCAGCCTGTGATTGGGCGCTTGTTTCAAGACAAACACAAGATAGAGTTAAAGGAAGCGGACTATGCTCTCACTCACCCCAAACACGATTGGATGCGTTCTCATTTTGATTTCATTAGCGCAGATGGTACTGTGCTTGTTGAAGCTAAAAACTATAACGCTGGAGTTCGTAATAAGTTTGATGCCGATGCTAATCGGATTCCTGATGCTGATCTTGCCCAGCTCATACACGAATGTGCTTGTCATTCTATCGATCGTATATTTCTGGCTGTTCTATTTGGTGGAAGCGAATTCGTAACCATTGAGTTTGAGATCACCGAGGGTATGAAAGATGACCTAGTACAGCGCATGGCTAAGTTATGGGCGTATTGCAAGACCGATACCCTACCACCCGCAGAAACCATCGAGCAAACCAAGCTGGTATATCCAACCAGCACCGATGAAACGATTGTTGCAACGCAAAATGTAGAGGTAGCAGTCGCCCAGCTCAAGCAATATAAAGCCAACATCAAGGCGCTAGAGGATCAGAGCGAAGCCCTAGAGGTAGCAATCCGCAACACCATGGGAGATAAGGGTGAGATTGTATCCATCTCAGGAGATACCTTAGTAACCTGGCGCAGTAGTAAGAGCAGTAAGCGCTTCTCAAGTGATCTCTTTAAACAAGCAATGCCTGACATTTACGAGCAGTTTGTGATTGAGCAGCCTGGCAGTCGTAGATTTTTAGTGAAGTAAAGACACCTAATGAAAGGGGATAAGATGAGCAATATTGTGAGTTTTACCGATATGTCGCAGATGGCAGAAGCAATCGCCAAAAGCGGTTTATTCGGGATGAAGGACACCAATAGCGTACTAGCGCTAATGGCAGTAGCACAAGCAGAAGGTATGCACCCCGCCACAGCAGCACGGGATTTTCATATCATTCAAGGCAGACCAGCATTAAAAGCCGATGCGATGCTAGCAAGGTTTCAAAATGCGGGCGGTAAAGTTCAATGGAAGGATTACACAGATGAACAAGTTACAGGCGTATTTAGTCACCCCAACGGTGGAGAGCTTGCCGTTACCTGGACAATCGAACAAGCAAGCAAGATCGGACTGGTCAAACCAGGCTCAGGCTGGCAAAAGTTCCCAAGGGCAATGCTACGATCCAGGTGCATTTCAGAAGGTATACGAAGCGTCTTTCCTGGATCAGTTACAGGGTTCTACAGCCCTGAAGAAGTGGCTGATTTCGAACCCAAAGACATGGGAAAGGCTGTCAACCTCTCAGAGATTAAAAGCGATGAGCTTACCATTGACGAAGATAGCGGGGAAGTAGCACCACCCATGGTCAAGGGTAACTTTGCTGCCCATGTCCATAAACTCCATCTGTATGTGCCAGGTCAAGAAGAACCCTATGCAACCTACTTATCCCTAGAGGATTGGATTGAGGGGTTTTTAGACATCTTTGCTCGTATTCAGAACTCAAGCAAATATGACGATAAAGAGAAAACCAAGAAGTACAACCAATTGCGTGCTGCCAATGATGCCTTTACAAAGACATTTAGCGGTACGCAAACATCCAAGTTTTTAACCAAAATAGCTGAAATAAGGAGAGATTGATGAGTAATGGACATATCGCCCAGATGGGCAAAGGCGTATTGTTTGGTAACGCTGATAAGAAGCATGAGAAAGCACCCGATTGGAAGGGTACACTCTTGCTTTCTGAGGACTACAAAGCGGGTCAAACGCTCAAGATTGCTGGCTGGACTAAGAACACCCCCAAAGGGCAGTTAATTAGCTTGTCTGAGGATACTTGGAAGCCACAAAACCCCCAGCAGTACCCCAGAGAAACCAATGCCAATGACGGTGAAGTACCATTCTGATTAAGCTGGACTTGCCCTACCCGCCATCCATTAATAATTATTGGATAGCGAGTGGGCATCGTAGGTTTATTAGTAAGCGTGGGCAGTTATTCCGCCAAGAAGTAATGGTAGCGTGTTTACAAGGGAGAGTACCAAAATTGGGTTCACAGTCGCTCATGGTTCACATTATTTTGCAACCACGCAATAAGAAGTTGATGGATATTGATAACTGCGCCAAAGCAATTTTAGATAGCTTAGAGAGTGCGGGCGTTTTCAGTTCGGATGTCCAGGTGCAAAAGCTCTTAATTGAGCGTGGTAAGCCAATTAAAGGCGGTGGCTGTCAAGTAATGATTGAGGTAATCCCCTCTAGCTCAGAGGAGAATCCGCAAGGATAGTTAGGTAAGGTGCGCCAGCCATCTCTTTGAGCAAGCTGGCACTAATAAGGAGATACCATGAAACCAGTTCCATACAACACAGGCAAGGTCAAGATTGGCAGCAAGTATGTGCCACCAAAAGTTAACTACATGAGCGAGGACTGCGAGTTTATCCAAAGTGTTTTGTTGGGATTGTGGATAAGCGAACGCAGAGCGCAAGTGAAGTGGATTGCGTACTTATTAGTTTTGTTGCTCTGCATCATTTCTTTAATGGCATTGAGGTAGCCATGGACTTTGATGAAAAAGAGGATAGCTTGATGGATATTGTTTGCAAGCTACTTATATTTTTTATGGTGATCCTGTTTGCTATTCTGATTAACTGGATTATTGAAAAGACATGATCTATTTCTTATCCAGTTTAGATACCTATGAGATTGCTTGGGCAGCCGCAGATCGGTGCAAGTACAAGCAAGATCAGGGCATAGTCAACTATAAGCGGGTTGATAAGAAGCGGGATAACTACGGCACAGCCAGGGAAGGATTGACTGGCGAGTGGGCAGTCAGCAAATACCTAGACATTCCCGTAAATACCGAAAATTATTTGGGGGGTGATCCAGGTTGGGATTTTGAATATCAGGGCTTGAAGGTCGATGTCAAGACTACTAGGGCTAAATATCTACTGTTCCAATCCCATGCTCACTTCAAAGCGGATGCAGCCATCTTAGTGCGCTATCACCAAGACTTCTTAGTAGAAATCCTCGGTGCAATAACACGGGATGAATTTTTTAAGGTAGCTCAGATTAAAAACCTAGGCTATCAAGATAACTATGTAGTAACTCAAGATCAATTAACACCTATTGAGGAATTTAAAAATGCAAGAGAACGACAAGAAGCCTAAGATTTTTATAGCTACACCCATGTATGGTGGAATGTGCGCTGGTTTTTATACCCAGTCGATCATTCAATTACTCACCACTTGCCAGGCTAATGGAGTGGATGCAGATTTTAGCTTTATGTTTAATGAAAGCCTAATCACTAGGGCTAGGAACTCATTAACCCATAACTTTTTAAAGACGGATTGTAGTCATTTGATGTTCATTGATGCGGACATTAATTTTAGAGCTACCGATGTAATCCACATGATCCGAGCTGATAAGGACATACTCTGCGGTATCTACCCAAAGAAAGAGATTAACTGGCACTCGGTTAAGGCAGCCATGGATCGGGGTGTGCCATTCGATCAGCTTAAAAGCCATACGGGTAGCTTTGTTGTAAACCTAGTGAACTATGTTGGCGAGGTAACCGTACCCGTTGGAGAGCCAGTCGAGATATTCAATGGCGGTACAGGCTTCATGCTGATTAAGCGTTCCGTCTTTGATAAGCTAGGAGAATCAGTACCGAGCTACTCCAATGATGTGGTTGATCTGGGTGGCAAGATGCAACATTCTGAACCGATCAAAGAGTTCTTTACCACTTCCATTGAGCCAGGCACTAATCGTCTGCTCTCCGAGGATTACCACTTCTGCCGTATTTGGCGGGAATCAGGTGGTCAGGTCTTTGCAGCGCCATGGTGTCAGCTAGCACACATCGGCACTTATGCCTTTGAAGGTCAACTTACCCCATCGGAATAACCATGAAAATACATACAGTAGAAGGCAAGCAATTAGAGTTTAATGATGAGAACTTAGTGGCGGTGTACCAGGAGAAGTACCGTTTGTATGACCGTTTCTTACCACACTTAGCCAGTTACCTAGAGGGTACGGTGGTGGATGTCGGTGCGAACTGTGGTGCATTAACGGTAGCCATGGGAGTTAAGAACCCATCCTTAGAGTTTGTTTGCATTGAGCCAGAGGATAAGCACCTACAGCACTTGCATAAGAATGTGTTGCAAATCAGCAACAGAGTTCAGGTAGATCGGGCTAAGATTGGTACGCAATATAAATTACTAGACAAGGTAATTGAACAGTTTGAGGTGAAGGATATTGGCTTACTCAAGATTGATGTGGATGGTTACGATTGGGATGTGATTGACAGCTACTCGTTTAGCCAAAAGCCACCCATCTACATTGAAGAAGATTTTAAGTTGCCCGATCAATACGCTAAATACCATGCAATGAATCAAAATCTGTCAGAACTTGGGTATAACAATATCTGGATGTTTGACAATTTTGGTTGCCTGATTGGATTTACAAAAGATTGGGATATGGTCAACACCTTAAACTCGTATGTTGATCGAATGAAACACGGCAAATCCCAAGCAACTATGTATTACCTTGACTTACTTATTTGCCAAGACCAGGATGTAGATAATCTAGGTCAAGGCGTAATAAGCTATATCAGCGCTTAGTATTGCGCTTGGCAGTCTTAGCTGAACGGACAAAGGCTTCCTTGGTTGGATAGCCTTTCTGTCCTGGCTCTTTAGGCGGTAAGCCCTTCTCTCTGCGCTTATTGATGTTGTAGTACAAACCTTTTTTTATCGGCATTTCCATCTCCTTAATGATGCTTTAGCCCTAGTCGCTGGACCTTTAGCCTTACGCACAACTCCAGCCATACGAGCGCAGAATGATGCCTTACGCCCTTTTTCAGACTTGGTACGGGGGTTAGGTGCTGGTGCTTGGAGATTGCTGCCTGTAGCTCGGTTTAGCTTGGCTCGACCTTTTGCAGTCAAGCCAGCGCCAGCCTTTACAGATAGCTTCTCTCCACGCCCAACAGACAAACTAGGATTTTTCTTAGCCATTAACGCTTCATCTTACGACCAGCAGCCTTTTTCATACCATCACGCTTCATAGTTGCATCGGAATACTCACGACCACCAGCAGCTTCACGCTGTTCATGTTCCATGTCCATTTGTCGGGCAGACTTGTTGCGATTTGCAATCGGTTGCATTACTTTTTTGTTTTCCATTATCGAGTTCCTTTTCTCATTTGACGGGGTTTTGGTTTTCCAGCAGTACGCAACGCAATCGCAATTGCTTGCGGTTGTGGGCGACCTTCTTTGACCATTTTGCTAATGTTAGCGGATACGGTCTTATCACTACTACCTTTTTTAAGTGGCATTATTTCACTCCTAAATATTGTTTAACCATGTTTAACAACTCGATCTGCTCAGGACTATATGAGCGTTGAATATCCTCTGGCGACCATTGTTGGAATGGGTACGCTCTAAAGTAACCAGGCAACCCACTCATCTCATACCATTGTTGGTACGGTCTTTTCTCTCCATACTGCTCTTTCTCAAACTCATACTTGTTTTGCATGAACTGTTGCTGCTCTGGAGATAATGACTTTTCAAAACGACCATAATAATCAATCATTTGCGGATCGTTATAAATCATATAGTGCGATGCAATATCGCCTAAGACATCAATTGGTCTAGTCTTTGAATCAAATATTTCAATGCCAGGCTTGCCCATTGGTAAGTCTTTTGGTCTTGGATACTCAGGTGAGCCAACCTCATCTGGTGGGTAATATTCTAAAAATCCTTTACCAGCACCAGGAGAATACTTATAACCAATATCCAAATCTTTTAAAATTGGATATTCTTTTCTAGCTTGCTCTAAAAGCATTGGATCATTCTGTTTAGCAACCATGTCCATAACACCATAGTCCATTGCGGGTGGCGCTAGATCACGGTCTTGCGCAACCATGGTCATCATTTCAGAATCATTAGGCATATTGTCTAGTACCAGTCCGATCAATAATTAAAGCCTGTTGGCGTGGCTTGTCCTCTGGGTTGTTAGGGATCGAGATATGTGTCCAACGGTCAAACTCCCGAATGATTTGATCGTATCCTAAGCCAGCAGCCATCACAGTCTTAACCACCTCATCGGGTGTCATGCCAGGCACACGAATATCGGCTGCACAGCCAATGCGGTGCTGACTAGTATCCTTGCTGCCAACGGCATCATTGACTTGTTTTGAGCGAAATGCTGAATTAATCATTACAGGCTTGCCACCAAGCACATCTTTGACTTGCTCTAAAAACTTAGCAAGGCGGTTAAGGTTGGCTAGCTCGTCTGCGTTTGGGGTGTTGTCAAACTGCCGATGCTCGGTATGCGTTAACTCCTCAAGAGTAAAGTGCAGACTAAGCGGGGTTATCATTTTTCTTAGCTTTCATGTCCATAATCTTTTCTAGGGTGCGACCACCAAAGTAAAAGCTCATAATGAGCATACCCCATTGTCCTAGCAATTCAACATAGTTGTTATTGACTTCGATGTCGGCAGCAGATAATCCAGCAAAACTGGTATAAACCAGCAAAATAAAGATTAAGGTCATTGGTCTTATGTTCTTGGATAGCCAAGAATCGCTACCCATATCCGCTTGCTGGCGCTTAGTTAGTTCTTGGGCTTCAATATTGTCAGCATTAAGTTCGGCTAGCTTGCCATCTTGTTGCATCTGTAAGAGTTCTTTTTGAGCCTTTGCCTTAGCTTCAGGGTCAGGAATAAATTTATCTAAAACTTTCATCCCAACATCAAATAAAGCCATTAATGGAATCATTTTTTAGACCTTTCTTCAAGAAGTTTGACACGCACATGAAGGTCATGCAATTCTTTATATAGTTCCTCACGCATTTTTGCTCTGCGCTCTGCGGATATTGGGCTGTCTGTTGGGATGCCTTCGCTAGTAATTAGGGCTGGCATCTTGCCTTCAATTTGGGTAAGACGGGTTTGGAATGAAGATACTTGACCGAGTAGCCACGCTATACAGGCTACCAAGATCGGTATTACCGCCTTTAGTACATCTTGCATATTCATTTTTTACCACCCCATACAATGAAATAAGCTATATATCCCGCAACCAAAAAACACCAGAACTGCACCCACCTTACTTTTGACAGCTCGGCATCAAAGTAATCTTTGTCTGCCTTTTCTAACTTCTCAATCTCAGCCTTAATTTGGATTAATTTATCCCACTCTTTAGTACCGTACTTCTTGACAAAATCTACCCTTAATTTGTACTCCTCATCCGATATTTGCTTACGGTGTTTGTACTCCTCAAGGGCTTTGAATATAGCCCGTTCCTTCTTTAACTCTGCTTCTCTGCGCTCACGAATCTTTGCTTGCGCTCTTTGTCTTGCTACATCAACTGCTTCTTTCTGTACTTCTTCGATGTTCTTGCCAATCTCCCGACCAGCTTCACGACCTGTTTTAATCCCTTCGCTGATGCCTTTAGCGCCAGCAGATAACCCCAGTTCGTCTGACATACATCATTGCAAGCCTTCACCTGGCGTTACATATACGGTTGCAGTTCCAGTCGCTACGATTGCCGATACATAGAATACATATCCACCTTCAGTAGTTGGTATGCGTGGTGCAGTAAAAGTAGCTGTTTGATTATTATGTAGGATTGTTCCGTAATTGGGCGTTCCAGCAACAGGAATAGCAACATTGGATGTGGATGTTGTACCACAACGAATAAACACCTCGGCAGCCGTACCATTGTGGATGCGGAGTTGATTGCATGGGGAATCGGCTGTTATAGCTACGGTGTTAGCGGATGTAGCTACATTTATTCGTACCGTTTTGCCCATCTCTTGAAATGGGATATTGTTCGCCATTAGATAATATCCTTCCCACCAGCGTTGCCAGGCTTGGAAGTCGGTGATTTTTTAGGGTCTGTACCACCAAAGTTAAACATGGAGCGATAGCCACCATTAGGCAATTGTCCTGGACTCCAAGCTACTCCACCACCCGTTGTATCCGATGGTGCTTGTGGTCGGCAAGCGTAAGTGTAGTCATAGCCTTTATTCGGTTTTGTTAACGGAGCTTTCATTTGGTTCTCTCTTTCGTGTGTTGAGTAAAAGATAACTGAAAAGGCAGAAAAACGCCATAGTTCCTAGTCTTTCCAGAGTTGGTTCGTACATTGTCCAGCACGCTAGGCCGAAGGTTAAAGCTAAAGCCAAAATCACCATCAAGCGGTCTGAGATGACCTTTAATGCTAGGCGTATTAATGCGACTGCTTCCATAATTATCCCCTGAATGATTAAACGAGTTCATAGTTTAACCTTCCTCATCATCTGTTGCAATAAACCCACTACCCCATTCATCGTCAGAAATCTTTTGTTTGAGCTTTTCCACATTAATGGCACGATCTAACACCTTGCACTTGTCCGTTAGGGATGCTTCTGGATCATTCATCACATCCGCTAACAAAACCTCAATAGCGCTTTCAAGTTCTGGGTTCAAACCCTTAGATTTCTTGACCATTTAATCTCCAGCTATTGCGCCAGCAGCGGTAGTCAAGCTAGTCTTAATAATCCAGCGTGCGGTTTGGGCAGCAGAACTTGGCTCAAGTGTCATTTCGACTATACGAATACGGTCTGATATTTGCTTAGATTTAGCGGGTGTAATTAACTGGTTGTTTTCTAAGGCTGGTTTAATTAAACGATTCCAGTTATCACCGACTGTGCCTGGAGCTGCTCTGGATAGGGTTATATTAATGGCTTCGTTAAACGCAGCTAATACATCTTTATCTTGACGAATTAAGGGTGCTAATTGATTTAATCGTTCAGTTTGTCCACCAAGGATAATCTTTTCAATTTCCTTAACTGGATCGCCAGTCATGCCTAATTGTCTTAATTTGCCAGCAGCGCCCATTAACTCTTTTGCCTTTTGCTCACCTTCTTTGGTAATCTGTTTGGCGCTTTTTTGACCTTCGACTAGGGCGGCATTAGCGGCTTTTTCTGCGTCTGATTTAGCTTTGTCTGCTGCGGTTTGTGCAGCGCCAGGCAATGCCTTCATCTCGGTTTTTAAGCCTTGTGCCAAGGCGGTTGTCTTTGGAACAACGGATTCAGCACGGGTAATAGCTGCCAAATGGTTATTAACACGCCCTGATAGGTTGGGGAATAAGTCTAACCACTCTTTATTATCAAAAGCAAACTTCTCTACTTGTTTAGCATTGCTATCCCGCAAGGTTCTAGCAACATAATCGGATGCTGATTTTTCTACTAAATTTTGATCTCTAGTCAGATTTAACAAATCTTGAACCTTTTTACGGCTAGAGAAGAATTCCCCTGGCAAGCCAGAAGGATCGTAAGTTAAGTATTCTGGGTTAATTTGATCGGTTTTAATGAGCTTCTTGCCAGCGGGTATTTTGAGGGCATTTAAGAGTTCGCTGCTTTCTGCATAATTTTTCAATAAAGAATCAAACTCTCCATCCTTGCCACCCGCATATTGAACTTGAGCTTCTCGGATTTTTTTGTACAGATCAGCAGCCTGTTGCTTTTGTAAACCCTTAAAGCCAGCTACTTCCTTTCCATTAAAGACTTCGCCCAAGCGCCTACGGATGTGATCCATTGCTTCAAACGCAGTCGGCACTTTGCGAGAAATAGCTTGTCCAGTTTGAGCATCAATTCCTTCAAAAATAACTTGATCGTCAATAGATTTAAGGATATTTTCATAAGTGCCTTTTAATTGCGTTTCTGTAACGGGTGCAAACTGAACACCCTTGCCAGGCTTACCACGCACCAACTGTTTGTTTAAAAAGTCCTTTAATTCGGTAAATGCTGGCGTGGTTTGAATACCAATTCCTTGCGCTTCTTTACCACGAACTAGCTTATCCACACTTGTTTTAGCTGTTTGATAGGCTTCGTTGATGGCTTTTTGCTCATCGCTAACTACCTGAACAACACGATTTTGCAAGGCTGATCCAATGTTTGACAACGGCACATTAAGATCGCCAATCTGGGATAAGGAATCTCTTACTCTGCCTGTGGCTTGTTCACCAGCAGCCTTGGCTCTACCTGAAATACCCAGCTTTTGTTGAGCCTGTATAACAGAAGCATCAATAATGGATTTAGCTCTAGCATCCCCCTCATCCCGTATGCGTTTTGCTTCATCACGGCTTACAAGCAATGCTTTTTCTGCACGGGTTCGGTATTCAGAAAGCACTTGATTAGCTTGGGATTGGGCTTTAGTGATGTTTTCTGACACTTCTGACTGTATCTTTTGATCGGCATTTTTTAATGTATCAAATACTTGACGGTACGCATCGGTATCTGTTTTAGATACCCGCAGCCTGTCGGATTGTAAAAACTGATTCAGGGGTACTCTGTTTCTAAAGTTTTCCAATTCCCGTGTAGCAGCTTCTACAAACTCACTTTCACCACCAATTAGCTTTTTAGCGCCAGCTAGCATTGTTTTAATGCCAGTAGGAGCTTGCATTAGGGTAGTTGCAGTTGTAAATGCTCCTGGTCCTAAAAAACCACCAACCGTTTCAGCTACATTCTTACGGGTTATCTGTGCGCCAGGAATATCGGCAACAACCTTTTCGCCACCAGGAACTATCTTTCCAGCGACTTCTGCGCCACCACCAGACACTATGCCAGCAGCAGTACCACGCAATCTTGCACCTCTAGCTAGTTGACCGCCAGCAAGCAAAAATGGAGCAACGGCAGCACCACCAGGAACGGCTGGAGCTACCATTCCAGCACCAGTAAGGATTTCTGGCATGGCATAACCAACGACACCACCAGCACCCATAGCGCCCAGAACATCTTTGCCTTTATCAAGCAATGTTTTTCTTGGTTTTGGCTGCTCAACCTTTACTTCCTCAACGACTGGCACTTCAGATTCCTGAAAACCTTTTCCTTTTGGAGTAGGCAAATCAGAAATATCTGTTTTTACTGGTTTTGGCAGATCGCTAATATCAACCATTATCTGTACCCTTGGCTAGCTAAATAATCCTTTGCATCTTGTTCGTTACCATCAAAGTTTTCATCGGCATAGGCTTTTAATTTTGGACCAGTAGGCATTGGCTTTACCTGTGCCTGTGGCGATTGTGGCAAATTATCTTCTTGCGGTCTTAAATTAGGATATTGACGCTCTAAACGCAATTGCTCTTTTTGCATTTCAATCAAACTTTGCTTCATTGCATTGTCAATTGCTTCGTATGGTCTAAATCCAGACTGGTATAGAGGAGCAAGAATCTTGTTCTCTACCTTGGTCAAAGCCTTACCAGCAGTTTCAAATTCAGAACTTCTAAATAAAGCTAGAGTTCTAATTAGCTTAATAGCTTCTAGATCATCTCTAAAGTTATATTCTGCAAGACGATTATCAACACCAATTAAACCAGAAAGCTCATCCCACTTGCCTTCTCGTTGCAATCTTTCCAATACTGGCAATGCTTCTTGGAGCTGAGGAACTATTTTTTCTCTAAGACTATGCGCCTGGATCATCTCTTTAGGAATCTTTCCACCACCAGCTCCAGCACTTCTCATCTCAGCAATCTTTAACGCATTGGCTCTGCCTAATTCTTTATCAAGAACATCAATGGATTGTTTTAAAATGGTGTTAGCACGCACAATTCCCTGTTTAGAATCAACAGCTCTAATAATGTCGCTTCCTAGTTCAGCAATAGCCGTACTTCTAATTTTTTGAGCTTCAGCCATGTTGTACGGCATCATCGCAATAGAACGGTCAAACTCCTTGCTAGCACGATCTAGCTTGCTTTGTAAGATTTTGTATTGTTTGTCAAACTCAATTTGATCCCGCTTAAACTCATCAGCACGACCTCGTTGGTATCCAGACATCATGCCAGTCATTGACTTAATAGCACCTAAACCAGCTTGTTTACCACCCGTATTACCCGCAATTTGCCCTACAACCCCAATAATGCTGGCAAGTGTAGCCATACCACCAAGGGTTTCTTTGCTGACGGTAAACTGGCTCATGGCTCGTTCTGCTTCATCCATAATGCTTTGCTCACGAGAACGGGCTTCTTTGACAAACTTGCCTTCTTCAGCACGGTAAGCAGCTTCAATCTCAGGCAATGCCTTTTCTTTAGCAATTTTGGCTTCAGTTTCTCTTTCCTGTAAGCGTCTTTCTTCTCCAGCCAATTCAACGGCTACACCAATACCTTCTTTTGGGCTTTTAATGCTTGATGCCTTTTGAAGCAAAGGATCAATTCCACCCATTTGAGTATTTAAGTCTGGATTAAACTTTCCAGGACCAAAACCGATGTCCATTTCTGCCATTACGCTCTCCCAACTGGAGTGGTTACTTGGTAAACGGGTGCTTGACCAAGAATAAACGGAGCAGCCATCTGTGCCAATTGGCTATAGAACTGTTGATTTGCAGTATTAATGGCTTGATCTGCCTGTAAACCAGTACGAATAGCACCTTGGATATATTGATCGCCAATATTGCTAATCCGTAATCCAAGGTCAAATTGGTTTTGAATTAAACGCTGAGTTAAATCGGCTATTTGGTTTTGAGCTTGAGCTGTGCCAACACCACCACGGGTTGCAACACCTTGTTGAAGTTGCGCTCTAGCAGCATTTAATATCTGACGATTGACTGGGGTTAGCTCACCCCGTTCAGCAGCACCCCGTAATTGAGCGCCAGTTTCTTGATATGGTCTGCCAAGACGAGCTAATTCTTCTCTGGATGCTTCTGCCTGTTGTTGGGCTTGTCTAGTTCTGGATAGGTTTTGAGCCGTTAAACCACCAGTTAATAATGTTCCTAGACCAAGGCGGGCAGCATCTTTTTCTGTGATGCCTAAACGATCCAAAACGCTCTTGGAGGGTGTTTCAGGTGGTAATGTTGGAACTTGTGAATACGCTTGTAAATTTTCAAGGGGTGCATAAGCCGCATCTCCTCTTGTTGTGTAAACAGTTCCATAACCATCTGGCGGCAATCTACCACCAGGATATAGGTCGGGGTATTGTTCTGCGGTTTCTAATGCTAACGATTCAGGTGTGCTTCTTCCAACTTGTACCCTTGAAGATATTTCTCCCGTTGGAGATGATGGATAAAAATCTGGAAAAACATCTTGCGCTGATTGATCCATAATTGGAACATCAAATTCGACTGGATTATAGTTAAATTGTGAAACATCTTCAGGATTATAAAAATTACTTCCATAATCTTCTTGATACTCAGGTAATCCCGTTGACGGATTCATTGATCCTGAACCACCACGCTTCTTTAAAAGGGCTGCTTCTTGAGGGGTAATGTGGGCTAAAACCGTATCCCTTCCACGACCTTGAGAGCGGATTAACTCTGCTAATGCTGGTAAATCAGCACTCAGAGATTTCATTAAAAGTTTAGCCATGATTAACTCCCTGTTTCGTCTTTAACACGCAATGAAGCAATATTCCAAACTGGTCGTGCGGATGTTTCGCCATCACCACCACCGATCACGGGAGAACCAGCTCTTAGCGCTTGGGCTAATGCTGATGATCCTGGTGCGGGTTGCCCTGTTGTAGTCACATCACCGCTTGGAGGTGGGGTTGACACTTGACCTGATGGTGGTTGAGCTTGTCTGCCTGTTGGGGATGGTGCTAAGTTTTGGGCTGTTAATTGCGCTGCTTGACGACCAGCACCGCTACCAATAAAACGAGCTAATTCTGGGCTTAGTCCTGTACTTGTACCAGCAACGCCTTCTTGCCCGTAAAAACCACCTTCTTGGGCTTCGACATCGCCAATGCTGGTATCGGTAAGACCACTTGTTACACCTCCAGCTACACCTCCAGAAACACCGCCAACTAATGCGCCACGCCCAACATCTTGACCACGCAACGCTGATCCCGCTGCACCTGAAGTAGCACCTTGTACAGCACCTCTAGCAACAGCACTTGTGCCAGGTGGTAGTTGTGCGCCAGCAACACTTCCAGCAGCGCTTGTAGCAGCGCCAATTGCACCCGCTTTTAAGACATCTTCTACATTGCCGCCCGCTATGGCAGTATTAACAGCGCTAGTAGCACCGCCAATCGCAGCAGCACCAACGGCAGCCGTGGTCGCTGCGCTAGCTCCAACAACGCCCATGCTGTTCATAATCGCAGCGCCTACCTGTGGTCCAGCATAAACTGTAGCAACTACAGCTACTACTGTAATAATGACGGGTGTAGCTTGACCCATTAGAGCGCTCCTTCATCTAATAACTCTTGTGTTAACTTACCAGCCGTAATACCAGCAGCTAATAGGTTGTAATTAATCCCACCTGGTTGTATGTCACTCTCTGATATAAGATTTTCTCTAATTGCGACCTCAATAGCAATAGGGTACATGGCTGGATTGGTTAGGGCTTCTTCAGCATATTTACCCGCCATAATGATGCGCATTGGATCAATATCTACTTCTTTAATAATTCTGCGTAAGTCGTTCTTTGCTTTTAAGACCTCAGGAGATTGATCTGGAGATTCTTTGCGCTTGATTAAATCCATGACATCCGTGTCAACTTGTTGCGGTGCGTCATTTTCCATTTTTTCTGGGGAGGGGGAGAGTGGTTTCGTAGCCATAGTTTATAGTCCAAGTCCAGCAGCAATTTGTTGATGAATATAGAGGTGTGAAGCGATCCAATCGTAGAAATCTTCCTCGTTATTGAAGTCCACATCGAGCATATTAAAGGGGTTATTAAGCCCTAAAAGGGTTGAAAATGCTTGATGTTCGACCTGGTGAGCCAATAACCAGTCATCTAGGTTGTCCACGCTAGCATCGGTGATTGGATAAATGGGTACAGAGATACCTAAGTCCATAAATGTTTCTTGAAACAGCTTATGTTGCGTACCGTTCTCGAAAAGGAACTCTCCTAGGGAATCAACATCCCCAAATTTGACGGTAGAGAGCGTTTCAAAGTTCATTAGTTCATCTTTAAGGCAATAGCAGCCAAAGAAGCCACAATAAAAGCTGCCGAACCAATCAAAATCTGTTCAATACGCTTTAATCTAGCGCAAATGCTGTCATAACGAATCTCACAGACCGCTTCATGGGTATTTAATTTTGCCTGTGTTTGGTCAATTAAAAATTGTGTGGTTTCCATTAGAAGCTACCCGAAGTTCCGTTTCTGCCTGGCACAAATGAGATAATGACCCAATTAGCTCCATCCGATTGCACTTGCACCGCATCAAATTGCCTAGCCAAATTTTCAGTTGTAAACCCATCAATTGTTTGGGATGAAGTAGTAGCTATGATTACTACATTAGCAGAGCTATCAATTTTCTTGATAGCATAAGTTCTTCCAGTTGCGCCAACCGATGTTGGCAATGTAATGGTAATGTTTCCAGTTGAAGCGTTACCTAAAATAGTGCCGTCAATTAAAGTACCTGTGTAATTGGCTGATTTTGTTGTTAAAGAGGTATTTAGACCATTAATAGTGACATTATTAAGCGTTAAATTTCCTACTGATGTTGTTGTGCTGCCAAGCGTTATAGCTGTATTACCTAGCGTTGCTGTACTATTTGCTAACCCAGCATTAGGAATCGTTGTCGCTGCTGTGACATTACCCGTATTGGCGTTACCGTATAGATAGCCTGTTAATGCTTGAGTTCTTAATGTGGAAGAAATATTGGCATAACCAATGTTATCCGTTGTAACGGTGCTGTTTCCAGAGTTGATTGTGACATTATTTAGCGTTAAATTGCCTACCGTTGTAGCAGTATTTCCAAGACCAATCGTGGTGTTACCAAGCGTAATATTTCCATTAGTAATAGCAGTATTGGCGATAGCGATGGCTACATTAGCTGCACTTGTAATTTGTCCTTGAGCATTGATGGTTACTTGAGAAACAGTTGTTGCATTGCCGTATATTCCAGCCGTTACTGTGGTATTTGCAAGTGAAACAGTACCCGTAGTGGTTATTGGACCACCAGTTAATCCAGTACCAGTAGCTACAGAAGTTACTGTACCGCTACCACCTCCAGAACTTCCTGATACCACCTTTAGAACCATGATTACACTCCGTCACCTGGGGTAATATAAATTGTTGCGTTTGCCGTACTTGTACCCGTAAAGTAAGCATTTGGTACAAAAGTTAAAATTTCATCCGTTCCAGCCAGTAGCGGAAAGGCAGAACCACTTGTCGTTACATTAGCTGAAGCTGTAGTTGCTTCGGCAGCCGTTGTGCCATAACCCAAAAATACAACGCTTGTTCCAGCATTAATAATTCGATATTGGTTTCCACCAATAGTGCTATTGGTTACTTGAACTGGAGTAGGCGCAGAAACCGCAGCCGTAAAAACGACAGTATTGCCAGTCTTGGTAAACGCATTAATTCCCATCTGTCACCTCTACCCAAGAGGTTGTAGCTTCATCCCATGAATATCTCTTAGGATTATCTTCTGTTCCTACATCGGTAGGATAAGGTACTGGAGAGTTCCATAAGCAAGTTTCTTCATCTAATAACCAACTTAAAAATGGTTGTGGAGGAATAAAAGCATCTCTCTGCTCATCATAAGTGTAGCCAATACCAGCGTAGTTTTTACGCAATGGTCTGCCTTCAGGATGTTGTCCACCATGCGTATTGTAGGATGTTTGCACCCATCCATGACCAAAGATTCCAGAATCAATGACATCTTGTTCAGCCACAATGACTTGGACTACTATTCCGTTTTCTACTTTTGCAAAATGCGACATGATTGCTCCTTTTAAGCTGTATAAGTTCCTGATGAGTTGTAAGTAAGAATGGTGTTTGTTCCAGATGTGGTTACTGATGGGCTACCTGTAGTTGTGCCTGAGTATCTAGCAGTTGGAATAGATAGTATGACAATACCAGAACCGCCAGCGCCAGAAGTTTTGCTACCAGTATCACTAACATCTCGAACGCCACCACCACCACCACCTCGATTAACAGTTCCACTAGTTGCTGGAGAAGCTGAACCACCAGCACCAGCACCACCTCCGCCAGAGCCACCAGCACCGCCTGTGCTATTTCCTGAACCGCCACCGCCACCAGCGTATGTTGTCGATGAGCCACTAATGCTTGTTGCAACACCAGCACCACCTACTCCACCAGTTCCAGCACCACCATTAACACCACCAACTGCACCAGCTCCACCACCTCCACCACCATCTAGTGTAGAAGCATTTGTTCCACCAGCAAATCCTTGATTTGCAGTTCCAGTTCCACCAACGCCATCAAGGAAAGAACCGCCACCGCCAGAACCACCATTTTTAGCAGCAAAACCATCATAAGCACCTCCACCACCACCGCCTGTGGATGTAATAGTGCTAAATACTGAGTTACTTCCACTATTTCCAGCAACACCGCTTGCAACTCCAGTAGTAACAGCAGTTCCACCAGCGCCAACAGTAATTGTGTAAGAAGTTCCAGGAAACAATCTTAATGGTGATTCTAAAGAGCCGCCACCGCCTGTAGCTGTAATTGTGCTTCTTAAGCCACCAGCACCTCCGCCACCGCCAATTCTTGCTCCGCCACTACCACCACCAGCGACTACCAAATAATTAACAAGATAGCCACCAATTAGCGAACCACTACTTGTAAATGTATGGATAGTATTACCGCCAGAAGTTGTTACTGTTCCACCAGTAAATGCTTGTGAGCCAGCGTAAGAGATAATGACTACACCGCTACCGCCTGAACCTCCAGCGTTTGATGACCATGCGCCACCCCCACCACCACCTGTGTTTGCTGATCCAGCTACAGGAGCATTTGTTGATACTCCACCAGCACCACCGCCACCTGCGCCACCAGTTCCAGCAGTTCCTGTGTTTTGTGCGCCACCGCCACCACCACCAGCATAAGTGACAGAAGTTCCAGAAATAGATGATGCTGTTCCAGCGCCACCGCTACCACCAGTATTTCCTGATGAGTTTCCTCCTACAGCACTAGCACCGCCACCACCACCAGATGAAGTTGACGATGCAGTTCCTCCGTTATTTCCTTGTCCTGATGTGCCTGTGCCACCAGCTGCATTATTTGCACCACCTCCACCTCCAGAACCACCAGAGCTACCAGTAATTCCTCCACTAGCGCCATCCCAACAACCGCCACCGCCACCGCCAACAGCAGAAGTTGAAACTATGCTAAATGATGAGTTTCCACCATCAGTTCCACGACCTGCTGTTCCAGATGTGGCATTTCCACCAGAACCACCAGAACCAACTGTGATTGCATAAATTGAATTGGTGTCAATTGTTAAGCTAGAGCCTGATAATAATCCACCAGCTCCACCACCAGCACCGTTATTATTTCCACCACCGCCACCGCCAGCAGCTACAATTAAATAGCTTGCTGTCACCGAAGACAATGGGCTTAATGCACCAGAAGAAGTAAAGGTATGGATAAAGTTACCGCCTGATTGAGTAACAGTTCCACCACCGAATAATTGAGTTGCAGATGTGTAGGAGATAATGACGATGCCTGAACCACCTGCACCGCCAGAGCCAGTTCCAACAGAACCGCCACCACCGCCGCCTGTATTAGCAGTTCCAGCATTAGCTGCTGTTCCGCCACCACCTGTTGTAGTTCCGTTTGCAGTATTTCCAGCACCGCCACCACCGCCAGCGTAAGTAACACTAGAGCCTGAAATAGAAGAAGCTGTACCAGCACCACCATTACCGCCTGTGCCTGATGAGTTGTTACCACCAACTCCACCTGAACCACCGCCGCCACCGCCAGCTCTAAAACTTACTCCGTTTGTTCCACCATTACCGCCAGCATTACCTTGACCTGATGTACCAGCACCACCTGTTCCTGTGCTTGAACCTCCAGTAAAGTTTGAACCACCACCTCCGCCCGAACCGCCAGAATTACCATCAAAATTAGCAGAGTCACCAGCAGCTCCACCTCCACCACCTACTGAAGCGGTTAGTATCCCAAATTGAGAATTAGAACCATTAGTTCCTTTATTTCCTGTTGTTCCTCCAGAACCACCAGCGCCTACAGTAACTGTATAAGATTGGGTTGGGTTAATAGACACAGTGCCTGATAACAGACCCCCTGCTCCACCACCACCAGACCACGCTGCGCCACCACCGCCAGCACCGCCAGCTACTTGAAGGTAACTTGCAGTAACAGTTTGACCGCCTGTCCATCCGAAGGCTGCTAGGGCTGCTGCACCAATTTTAGATAAGCGTGGCATCTATTGACCTATGCAAATTTTGTTTGAGCTGCTAATACTGTAAATGCTGCACTTCCCGTTTTGATAATGACATAGGTATAACTATCAATTGAGCTTGCATTACCGCTAGTAGGAGCAGTTCCACCTTGCCATTTAGGAGTAACAGAACTTCCATCTACTTGAACAACTGAGTTATAGTACGCAGTATTTCCTTGTGTAGCTAAAACAGTACAGGCAACGGATGTATTGTTAGACATTACATTATTTAATGATGTTGCTGAAGTACCCCTAAAATTAACCGTAAAGTTTCCAGTAGCATTAGAAGTGAGATAAAGAACAGCGTTATTAAGCAAATCCATGTTAATGGTTGCGTTAGCAGCAGTAGCCGTAACATTGGCTGGCTCTTGAATAGTCGTAATGGTGACATTAGTTAGTGCTAAATTACCAACAGAGGTCGTAGCAGAACCGATGGTCACAGCCGTATTTCCAAGTGTCATATTGGAAGTACCGCTAGATAAGGTTACATTGGTTAAGGTTAAGTTACCGACTGTAGTTGTGGTATTACCTAGACCAACTGATGCGTTACCGAGTGTCGCTACGGTATTAAAGTTAACATCTAGTTGGGATAATGGAATTGATGTTGTCGCATTTCCAAATATATTTGGTACTGGCATATTAAAACCTCACTCTTAATTCATGTTCAAGTTCAAATGTGTTGACCACAAACCCAGCCGAGTTGGATGTCATGGTTAACCCTAAATACTTTCCCCATTGTTGTGCATCTGACTTATAAAGCTGATAGCCAGTTCCATATCCACCTATCCAAGATATTACAGTAGAACTGTTGTTTATCCAAGGGATTGTAATGTTACTATTGTTATACCAAGTAATAAAATTACCCAAAATATACACAGAACTTGATCCAGTTTCAGAATCAACCGTAACATCTAGGGCTGCGCCTTGGGTAAGCGTTGCTTCAATACCAAATTTTAAGGCTTGTTTGGTACGGATTGGATCAGTTAATGGCAATAATGCCGTTCTTATACGGCTTGTAATACCGCCTGTAGAATTTGCATATAACCGATATAAGCTATTACCAGAAGTACCATACAAAACAATCTGACCTTCTTCTGGAACGGAAGTAATGTACTTAATATCATTGCCCTGGCTAGAAATAAACCATTTCTTTTCAAAGAAAATTGCCTGAATGTACCGATAACTATTGGTAAAAGTTGTATCGTTATAACGGAAGTTAAAGGCAGCGCACAAAATGTTATTTAGTAATACCTGACCAGCGTAAACAGGGTTTGCAAAGTCAATATTAGGGAAAACACCATCTAGGGGATCAGATAATTTAGAGGTTGTAGAACCGACTAGAGCATATACCCCATAGTTATTCATAAATAAGACTGATCTAAAGTACGGGAATATAGCGTTTTTAAGCTCTGAACCCACCGATGCGCTGACATTAGTATTGGTAAATAAAGTAAGCCCAGATGAGGTAACCCGTACATCCGAAAACACATTAATGGAGTTATCGCCAAAAATGTACAAAAAGTTGTTAGCGCTTAATAACTGAATAATGTTGCCATGCAGCGTAGAATCAGTTAAGGTTACCGATCCCGCAGAAACGCTCGTAAAGTCGCTATACGACCCCGCAGAGCTGTAATAGACTGATCGACCAGCCGCAATCCAAACACGCCCTGAGAAGCTCGCTATGCCCACATTAGGCTCAGAATTGACAATGGCTTGCAAGACAGCGCCATTACCCCCACCGCCAGACACAGTAGCCGTAACATTGGCAGCATTGGTGTAACCCGATCCTTGGTTGGTCATAATGACCTGGGTAACAACATTTCCTAAAACAATGGGTACAGCCGTAGCTCCCGCACCCCCACCGCCTGAAATGGTAACAATGGTATTGGCTGCGTTGGTGTAGCCTGATCCTTCATTAGTAACGACTAAAGACAGAGTTCCAGTTTTAAAGCTAAATAATTGGGCTACCGCATTAGCGCCCGTACCACCACCGCCACCGCTAAAGGTAACGGTTAAATTAGCAGCGTTGGTATAGCCAGTACCAGCATTAGAAACCGATACAGAGGTAACTACATTGCCTGTAGAGATGGTGGATGTAGCATTAGCCCGTTCCCCGCCCGTTTGGTTTGGAGCGCTAATGGTAACCGTTGGCGCTTCGGTA
>Ga0209500_10000831_pt1 | contig 25065 bp, 22 predicted proteins | sample S_140212_EF_Meta_FD_187323 | JGI IMG/M metagenome (GOLD analysis project Ga0209500, IMG submission 187323) | Freshwater microbial communities from Lake Simoncouche, Canada to study carbon cycling - S_140212_EF_MetaG (SPAdes) (version 2) | ecosystem: Environmental > Aquatic > Freshwater > Lake ...
CACCGGCTATATCAAGTTTTAGTTTTGGACTAGTAGTACCAATACCAACCATACCAAAACTGCCTGTTCCGCTAGCACTAATATTGCTTGCGGTAAGATTGGTAATTATACTTGTACTTCCACTAACATAACTTGCAGTACCTACGGTGATACTATTTAGTGATGCGCTATTAATACGAGCGTTACTATCAAAATAAACGATAGAACTGGTTGCTGCAGCTATTTTTGTTTCTAAAAATGCAGTACCTGAACCACTTACTGTACCAAGAATTAAATCTCCCGCATTATAAATTATTCCAGTTCCTATAGGCATATTGTATAAATATAACTTTATTTATCTTTATATAAATATAATAACCCAAGATGTTTGTTTCCTGGGTTATTACAATATTTACACTTTTATTTAGTGTTTTATATTACAGTGACCAAGTTGATAATGGTACTCTCTTCCATATATTGTTGGTATATACATATATAAAATTGTTGTCCACTTCAATTTGACCAGGCATACCACTTGCAGTAGGATGTGCAGGAACTTGAAGTCCTACACCAGGACTACTTCCTGTAACCACCGTCAATGCAGTAAATGAACCCGTATTTGCTGTAATTATACTTGAACTAATTGTAGTTCCATTATATCGTAATGTAGTCGCATCATCGCTTATTAAAGAATCCGTAATAGCATTACCTTCATATGCTTTTGGTAATCTATTAACAGTTAAATTTGGGATTGCACCACCAAATGAAGCGGTTGGACCTATAATAATATTACTTGCACTATTATTTTGATCTACTGTAGTCCAGTTATCATTTAAACCATCCCATAATAATGAAGCACTTCTTTGATTGCTACCACTATCAAATACTTCAAAACCCGCATATCTTTCAAATGGGAAATACGCATTTAATTGAATAATATTATCATTAATGATGACCGTACTTGAACTGATATAAACTACACTGGAACTACCAAATATAGTCAAATCACCTGCAACATTCAATGAACCAGAAATATATGTATCTTTACTAATTCTTGCACCACCATCAACTTGTAATGCAGCAACTGTATCTGTATAAGATGTTGCATTTGTAGTTTTGCTGACAATCAATTCTACTGGAACTGTTAATTCATTTGTTCCCAATGTCAAATTAATATTTCCGCCAGTGTCTTGGATGTCATTTCCACCAACTCTTAAATCGCCGGCAATTGTAGTTAATGCGGATGTTACCGTAACTGATACACCACCCGATCCGTCTTTAATAATATTTGTTCCAGCAATAAAATCACCCGCAGACTTTACTGTACCACCAGAATTTCCTAATAATACTTGACCTGTAGCACCACCACCAATAGTAACGCTAGTTGCATTCGTATTGAATAAAGTTGCTGTACCTACTAAAGTAGTTGTAATATCACCACCATTCACTGCAACATCTCCTGTAAATACACCATCACTACCACTTATAAATCCACTTGCACTTATATTTGAAGCAGTGATGTTAGTCGCAAATACAGTTGATAGTACACTGTTTCCAACAACATTTAATGTACCAGCATCGGTGATATTAGTTCTTACATATAAATTACTCGCACTTATATAACCACTTGCAGTAATATTGCTTGCGGTAATATTGTTAACATTTAAATCAGAACTACCTATCAATGTTCCTGTAGTATCTGTTTGTAAAACTAGTCTAGAACCACTGATAATTCTTTCAACAAATGGCGCTTGACCATTATCAATTGACGCAGATGATTGCGGAATTATTATGTTTAATATATTGGAATTTGGGTATGGCATAAAAGTGTCTGTTTATCTTGTTATAAATATAAATATAAATATAAATAATATAGTTTAATTAAAATTAAGATATTTAAGCTGTCCATTCTGCAATAGATTGTCTTAACCATCTTCCACCAGCATAAATATACTGATAATCACCATCATATGCCATCCAACCAGCTTCACCATAATCAGTTGGACTAGTTGGAGCTGGATGCCAAATAGTTGTTTCTTGTGATCCTGAAACTGTAACATTTATAGTTTGTTGAATTAATGATGCATAACTTTGTCTAATTGTTGTAATTGCTTCACCCGCAGCTGTTGTAGATTCTTCGGTAGCAATTGTGCCTTTAGGAAATCTCCACTCACTGTCTTTTTCAACAAGAGGATTGATGCTATAATATGGATTTCCTTTGTTACTGTAAGTATTGTCTTTAACCTTTTTGTTTACTATATCCATTTGAGCACTGCTAACAATTTCTGCTGTCAATTTTATTTGTTTTGGCGTTAACATTCTTTGAACAGTTTGTTTTCTGTCTTCAAATGATTCCGGCAACAAATAAGCATTGGTAGATAAAGTGAATGTACTTCTTACCATTCTATCTTTTTCTCCACTTGATTCAATTGTATTGGTATAATTGTCTATCTTAACTCTAAAATTAAATCTTTGTTTATCACCCCAATAATCTCCTTCAGCAAAATTGATCTTTTCTAATATTGCATTGTTTTGTTCAACATATTCTGTCCATACAATAAATTCATATTCTGCTTTAATATGATCTGGCATTGTAACAGCAAATATTTGATTTGTAGGAGCAACAGTCTTATTTAATAAATTAAACTTGTCATATTTGTTCTTTTCATTAAATTTAGTCATTACTGGATAACTCAAATAACGGTTGAATGTTTGATAACCTTCATCTTTTGAAAATGAAGTTCTTTTAACCATTATCAAAGGAATTTGTAACTTACCTTGTTGATCTCTTAATGCACCTTGTGCTTTTGCTGCATACCATTTTTCAGGATTACCATATATAATTGGTACTTTTATGTTTTCACCAGCGTCAATTACAGTAGGATTGATAATATTTTGTATATAACTAATCAACGCAGTATCAATATCTAATAGACTAACTGTAAAATTTTTCTTTGCATCTTCATCTCGTCTAGTATCCAATGCAATGTTTCTTACATTAGATACAATAGGATTGTTCTTTTCAACATTGTTATTTGTTGGTACTGGATTGTTCGTATTTCCTTGCCACATAATTAAAATTGACGGTTAACTAAATTAATTTTGCTCAACTTGCTATAATGCGTATTGCAAATAATACTATGTGATTTATTTGCTTGACCACCCAAAAATTGTTCTTGTACAACATTATCAACTTCATGATAACGATCATTAAATAATATCATATCACCAACTTCTGGATAAAAACTTGCATCTTTTAATGACAATTCTCTAAATTTAAATACAACCGTTTGATCTCTATCAGGTCCAAATCCTTCATCATCTGTACTAATATCACCACGATCAATTATACTGCTCAATTCTACACCAGAATAAAAACTCTTTCCTTCAGCCGCAACTGCTTCACCATAAATGTTTGTATTGGTTTCATTTGGTGCAATCTTAAATAAAACAACCAATGTTTCAATAATGTCACGCATCAATTCTGCATTAATTTGATTAACCAAATTAATGTCTCGTTGACTATAATATCTTCCAAATAATGCCATATTTTATCCAATATAAATTAGTAGTGGAACAGTCTTCATGATGACTGTCATCTTTTCAGTTTCATCTGCTTTAGCTTCCATTTGCGCTTTACGACTGGTTGCTTCAAGATTTTCTCTCAATTGTGTAATTAACGATTCTTTTTCAGATGCCGCTTCACTTCGTAATTCAGAACCGTCCAATGTTACTTCTCCACCAGGAATTGGAATCGTACTATACTTCTGTCTAATCATACCAAGATTTTCTTTGCACAATGCCAAGAAATATTTCTTCACCCATTGTTTACCAACAGCATTTAATTTATAGTATGTAACATTTTGATATGGCACATTACTATAATCACTAACCACATCATAATTGCTTCCACTACTAAATGTATTTGCTGCACTAAATTTATCTTTTTCAACTACATATTCAATATAAAGTTTGTAATCATATGTTGGAATAGGAAATATCTTTAGTTTATTATTTACAATTTCAAAACTATAAGCACTTTTACGAACCAAATCATTAAATTCAATTGCTTGACCTCTCAATAAATCTTCAAATATTGGTGTCATCAAAAATTGTGTGGCAGGACTATATCCAGCAAATCCCATTTCACCAAGTACATTACTGTAACTCATACCAGTCATACTAAATGGATCATAAATACGAGCAAATGCTGGTGGTGGACCATGAAATACTCTTCTAATTTCAACTCTGCTTCCACTTTCAATATTGGTGCCAATTAGTGTCTGCAAATCATATGTTTGTTGACTTGCGCTCAATTGAATAGGTACTTTTTTAATGTCAACATATCCACCTACACCAATTTCACTTCCATATCCTTTTGTTAATTGAATTATATATGGTAATCCTGTTCCTATTACATTTTTACCATTGATATTTGGATTGTCCGCAGTACGCAATCCTTGTAAACTTAATAAATTGTTTCGTATATTAAATTGATTTACTTGAGCGCCATATTCATTGACGGATTCTTCAAATGCAGCATAAAAATTTACATCAATTAATTCAATATCAATGATTGGATACCCCATTCTTTTTGCTGCCCATTCCGCACTCTTTTCACAGTCATATTCAAAATAACCAACACTTGCTGTTAAACTAACAGGAGTAGGTTCTGTCAAATAAAAACCAAACGGAATATTAGCCAAAGTAACTGCACTTCCTGATCCTGGAAATCGAATTCTGTCTTGATCTAAATTAGCATTACTCATAGTTTAATCCATCCTTTTACAGTTTTAGTTTTTCTATTTTTTCGGTTGAAATTTGTTATATTTGATAGAATTAAAATAGATAAGTTATTATTAAGTTTGTTAAGAATAACACTTTGGTTACTAATATAATGTTTTGTTCCTATCAAAATAATTCCGGTTTTAATGTTTTTTAACGAATAAATAGATAAGTCAGCGTTTGGATTTTTTTCTCCTGAATTAATTTTTTTATAATACTCCAAAACTTCAGGTTTTCTGAAATGATCTTTAATTTTTTGAATTACTTCTGGTCTTTTAGATGGATTTTTATCTCCTAATTTAGATTGTCGTATTTTTTCCCTGACATCCGGTCTACTATTGGTTTCAATAGCATTTTTTATCATTTTTTGTTTATGTATAGGAGAATTTATTGTTTTTTTTAATTTATCAATAGTTGATTTTTTATACATTTGGTTATTTATACCACAAACCGCTCCCATCAATCCATTTTCTTCAATTAAATTTGCCCAATCATTACTTTTAACTATATTAAATTTATTACTATGTTCAATGCATAGTTTACTAAATTCTTCAATTTTATCTAATTCGTACTTAACAATTATTTCTGTATTTATATGTTTTCCGTGGACTTTTAAATGATTATTCCATCTTGTTCCAGAACCTAAGTATGAAATAGCTTTAGAATCACTAGTAGTTACTTTTTTACAAAGATATTTCAATCCAGTGACAGTATGGGTTTTAACCATCAAATAAAGATGTTTGTTAACATTCATTGTTTATAAATATTAAAATAATTAAGTTTAATTTGATTTATAATCCAAATCTACCTTTTGTTGTATTATAATTTTGCAATACTTCACTTGCTGATAATGCTCTGTTGTATACTTTAAAATTTGATATATTACCTCTGTAATATTGATTCAATGTCGTTGCCACGCCGATTCTAAAATCTCCCAAAATTACATTTCCGTTCGTTGCTTGGGACAAAGATAATATCTTATTGATATAAATTAGTTTTTGTGATGTGTTATTGTTCCATACCAATGAAAAATGATTCCATCCGTATCTAAGGTTGGTCGTTCCCACTTCTGTCCACGCACCGTTCACATTCCAGTGCATTCCAACGCTCCATCTTGTTCCCCAGTGAATTCTATCGTTAGTCCAGTCGCCGAAGGCACTTTCATTTCTTGAAGTGGTACTCAGAGTTGCATCATCAAAAAATCCCCAGTAATCAAAAGTTATTTGTGAAAATGTTCCAGTTATTGGAGTTGAGATATAATCATTTGTACCATCAAACACTATACTACCACCATTTGCACTGCTAAATGTAGGACCATTGGTTAGTGTACCTGTGTTACTATTACCACTTAAATCGGTCCAAGATGTCAATGATACAGCATCAATCAAAATTTGACCGTCAACTTCAACTGCATATATAGATGGATTGGATCTACCACCTGTTCCGGTCATAACAATAGTATTAAATACTGACCCAACTTCTGATGTTATATCAATCCAACCAGCTCCAACTCCAGTTGTATAAACATTAGCCGCAGCCATTTTTGATGATACATCAGTTCCATCAACCACAATTACATTTGGTAGACCAGCTACTTGTCCAGAACTGGCACCAAAAGTAACATATATACGAACAGTTCCAGAAACACTCAATCCACCCCCAGCAAATGTATATGTAGCAGTTCCATTTTGAATAGTCGCAGTGCTTAAATTTCCATCAAAAGAATATGTAGGATTTGAAAAAGATCCAGCCCAACCACTACTCCAAACAGTGCCACTACGAGGATAACTTTTATTATTAGCCGCATCTAGTGCAAGCACCAAACCATTTGTAACTATTTTTGGTGAATGTGATAATCCCATATACTATAATTATCTACCAAATCTAGATTTAGTTGCGTTATAATTTTGCAATACTTCAGCTGCGGTTAATACTCTATTATATATTTGAACATTGGATATATTACTACTGTAATAATATATCTCAGGGGGTTGGTAAAGTCCGCCAAGCCACATAATATTATTTGAAAATGGGGTGGTTCCATTTCCAAGTGCAGATGATACATCTAAAGAACCATTGACATAAATCGACCAAACATTTGCAGATTTTGTCCAAGTAACATTATACCAGTTATTTAATGGATATGTATTTGTTGTTGGTCTAGATAAATAGGTGGCACTTGATTCTCTACCATCAACAGCAAATTTAGTTGATGCTACATCATAATACATATAAAACCCATTATAAGAAGTAGTATTAAAATATCTACTCAAAATAAATCCACTTGCACTAGTGACTCTTACCCAAACAGAAACACTTATATTAATAAGATTACAATAAGTGCTTGATCCCATATCAACATAATCATTTGTACCATCAAATAATATACTACCCATATTACCAGCGCTAAAAGTTGGACCATTGGTTAGTGTACCTGTATTACTATTACCGCTTAAATCTGACCACGCAGTACCACTGCCAGGATAGCTAAGTCTATTAGCCGCATCTAAAAATAATACCAATCCATTTTCATTTATATCTGGTCCACATTTGCTTGACATATACTATAATTATAAACCGAATCTACTTTTAGTAGCATTATAGTTCTGCAATACTTCAGATGAAGATAATACTCTGTTATAGAATTTATATGAACCTAAACTCATTGATGTGTATCCGCCATAACCAGGAGATGTACCGTATAAATTATATGTACCAATTGAATGACATGCTAATGTTCCACCATTATATGTTGTTCCGGTGAAACTACTATCAATTGCACCATTAATGTAGAACTTATAGTCATTATTTTGTGTTGTATTGGTTATATGATACCAAGTACCAACTGTTAATGTTGCCTGTGAAAATGAATTTATAATATATGCCGACGTATCATACCAAATATATTTCAATTTATTACTTGAATCAAACATAAGTCTAAGTTCGGGATTATCTCCACCTGAATTTGCGATAGTCCACCAATAACTACCATTACCCGTTGCATTAAATTTAATCCAAAAATCAATCGAAAATGTTGTCCCTCCAAATCCGGCAGTTGGTAAATTAATCCAATCATCAGTACCATCAAATACTATAACACCACCGTTACTAACACTAAATGTAGGACTATTGGTTAATGTGCCATTATTGTTATTACCGCTTAAATCGGTCCATGTAGTACCTGATCTAGGATAACTTTTATTATTAGCAGCATCAAGTGATAATACCAATCCATTTGTAATTATTTTCGGTGAATATTTTGTAGCCATAAACTATAATTTTGTTATTTTAACTTTTAAATAACCATTTTATTTATTACCAATTTCTACAACTCCAATATCCGGCAGTGGTTCTATCTTTCTTTTGATTACATTTGTGTCTTGCTCTAAAACTTTTCCGTCTAGATTTACTGCTTACTCGTATTCGCATGTTAGGATCACCAAATGTAACTTTCTTTATTTTTCCTGCTTTTGATCTAACATATACAGCAAATTTCTTCGGTCCTCCTGGAGTTCTAAATGGTCTACTAAGATGTACAGTTCTACCTCTGTGTTTTGCTTCATTTAGACATTCATTGTGTTCCAATTCAATTGGCGCATCTAAAAATACTTCTCGTCCATCATAAATAGATTTTATACCCAGATCACTTTCTACAATATCCAAATCATCATCATTTAATTCAATTGCATCATCATTATACAAACCACGAACTTCATTAACCAATTTAAAATATGATTCACTGTAAATTCTAAAAACATTTTGTTCCAATGTTAATCTATTATCCAAATGATACTTCAATCTATCACTAATACCAACTTCTTTAACCAACTTCATTGGTTCACTCTTTTCAACAATAGCATCCACAATGTCACTCAAATATATCATACTATATAAATAGAATTTAAAAATAAAAAACCCCGGCATTTCTGCCGGGGTCAATGTTTAATCTATATCAGTTAATCTTAGATCTGATCTAAATCAGATACATAGATTTTACCGTAGAATTCTGGACGGACAACTTTCTTAGCATAACGAGTCAATACTCCACGACGTGGGGTGAAATTGACTGGATCGTATACCAATGGAGTTTGTACGAGTGGGATGTATGGAGCATATACTGCGCCTGTTTCGAGGAAGTTATTTCCACGGAAGCCCATCAAGATGGTGTTTTCTTGCATGTATGGGTTCTTGTAGACTTGGAAGCGACTTGCGAAGCTACCAACACGACTTACACCCATTGCGAACTTAGCACTATCACCGTCAGTGTTAACAACATATCCTGGGATTGATTCCAAGATGGTTGCTACGTCTGGTCCTACGACCAAGAAGTTTGCACCACCACGAAGAGTCAATTGGTGAATCTTGTTAGATACCTTTTGGATCTTGTTACCAAGTGTTGAGAACCAAGTGCTCTTTACGTAAGCTGTACGATTGGTTGCATCGTTATTTACGGTGAATGTTGGTAGACCGTTAGCATCGTTAGCACCCTTGATGATGTCCTTACCGATTACTGCAGACCATCCTTCAGTTGTCAATGCTGGAGCAGCATTAATCAACATGTCCATGATTTCAAGATCAATTTCCATTGATACATATTCACTCAATAGAGCAGTCAATTCTGCTTCTGCATCAATGCTGTGGTAAGCATTCAAGTCTTGAGCTAATTCTGGTGTCCAGACTGCCTTTAACTTACGAGTCTTAGCAACGATTGGTTCGCTCTTAAGTTCCAAGTTAACTTCTGGAATGTTGATATCAGTAGACAAACCAGATGTACCTGCGCCTGCAGAAGTACCTCTATCTTCGAAGTCACCACGGGTAGCATCAGTAGGTTGTTTTGTGAATACCAATGTTGCATTTGCACCTTGTACAGGTGCTTGTGAACCAGTAACAATGAATTGAATTTTATATGTTGGGGAAGCCAATGTACCGGTATTGTATACCTTTGTCAATTCATTGATTTGAAGTGTTGGATCGATTGATGAACCACTCAAAGCAAAGCTTCTTACTGCATTCAAGTCGATTAATGAGCCAGCGTTGGTACCAACATCTACTGTTAGTTTTTTATAAGAACCAGTAGCAACATAGGTTGAATTCAAATCAACATCACTGAAACTTACTGATCCGGTTGTTGCTGCAAATACAGAAGATGTGTAGTTTTCGGTATAAGCATAACGACCTACACCGTATAGACCGTTTGCTGCAGTATCGGTAGAACCAAGTTTTACACCTGTTCCACCGAATAGTGATTGACCGTTATAACCGTTTTGGCCTGGAAGACCATTACGGGTAGTACCATACTTGAAGTCTAGATAGAAGATTAGACCAGATGGTAGATTCATTGGTTGTACTGAAACGAATTCCTTAGCGGCGATTTCAGCGAATACACGACGAACGAGTGGGAGAGCTACGCCTGCCCATTGTTCACTGTTAGCAGAAGTACCTGTAGAGGTAGCTTCGTTTAACAATTGTTGTGCTTGGTTTTCAAGCAAGATGGACATGTGTGCCTTATCGACACCGTTTAGTCCTTCAAGAAGACCAGTCTTGTCCCATTTGCTTTGTAATCCACGGGTTTCAGTCATTAACTTAGCCTGTGGATTCATATTGTTTGTCAATAATGATTTAATATCACTCATATTTTGAATTTATTTTATAGTTAGTTTTTACTCACCTTACTTTTACTTCTTAATTCCGGCGAGTTTTTGGAATCTTAAAGCCATCACGTTGCTGTTTTCTACAATCAATTCCTTTTTAGGAGCTGTTGATGCAACTGGTTTACTTGCCAAACCTTCGGTGATTGTTTTCGCAGTTGTATTAGTTTTCTTGACAACTGATCCACCTAAACTATATGATTCGGACAAAATTGTATAACTCAACTTGACTTCACGGATGGACTTAGCCAAGTCGAACGTTTCCACAACCTTAAGTTTTTGCTTTTGGTCGAGGTTAAAGGTATTAAATAGTTTATTTGTATATAGCAATTTAGCATTCAACAAATTAACTTCGTTTAGTTGATCACGTAGATATTGAACAGTAGACATAGCTTCGTTCAATTCAGATTGAAGAGATTCAACAACCTCTGCATCTTCAATCTTTTCGTCAACTACTTCTTCGTCTTCGTCTTCTTCTTCACCTTCAGTGATTTCTTCACCGGCGGATTCATCATCATTCAAGGAATCAAGAAGTTCTTGTAAATCAACCATTTCATCACCGTCATCTCCTTCAGCAACTGGAGCTTGAGCCATTGGATCAACTGGAGCAGGTGCTACGGCCATTGGATCAACTGGAGCAGGCGCTACTGGAGCAGGTGCTACTGGAGCAGGTGCTACGGCCATTGGGTCAACTGGAGCAGGTGCTGGTGCTACAGGAACATTTGGATCAACTTGACCGGCTTCATCCAATTCACCTTCCAACTCAGCGAGAATTTCATTTAATTCATCATCAGATATTCGCATATCACCTTCATCAACATATCGATCAACTGTCAATGGCATGCCATCATTGTCACCAGTTGGATCTGAATGTGCAATATCAGAAGAATCTGCGATTTCGTTTTTTAATTTTTCAGCTAACATAGCTTCTAACTTTGGTTGGAATGCTTCTTCCAACGCTGCTTTTGCGTTTGCGAGTGCTGTAGCACGTACAGCTTTAGCGTCAGCAATAGCTTCTTTTAATAGATTTGACATATTTGTTTTTCCTTATTTAGGTGAAGTTATTTAGAATACATGAACTTCAATGAAGATTATTAAATTATATGTTGCGACAAAGGAAATGTCGTATTACTGTTAAATAAATATAAATAAAAAAATGAAAGTATTAAAAATTATTGATATTTATACTATTATGCCATATAAAATTGTAGGAAAATGTATCTTTAATACAGATACTGGTAAAAAAATGGGATGTACTAAAGGCAGTGTTAAACGATATTTAGCAGCATTACATGCAAATATACCAGATTCAAAAAAGAATGAAATACGAACAAAATTGAAAGAAATCTTTCGTAAATCATTCGCAAATACCATTAATGAAACATCGGAACTTAATAAAAAGAATGTTAAGTTTAGAGATGAATTAAATAAAAATCAAGGACTTGATTTTAAACCATTTGAAGTTTCAAAGATTGCAGAAATAACTGGACCTGTAAATAATAAAAATGCAGGATCTGGTATGGAATTAAGTTTTGATAAAGAATTCAACGAAAATACAATTAAATTCGTCATTAAAAAATTGACAAATGAAGAAGATGATACCAAGAATTCTTTTAAATACGGCGTATGGTATACACCCTATGAAAATGAAGATGATTTTGATAAACCTTCTGCCGAAGTTCGTTATAAATTATCTGATCCAATTACAAATGATACTGGAGAAGGTGAAATTAAAAATCAATTGTATAGTTTCATAAAAGACGCAATCAAAATCAATAATTAATTATGACACATTTAAAATCATTCATTACAAAAGAAAACGAAGAAAAAGAATACAAGATAAATGATATTGATCACCCAAATGGTTGGGATTGGAAAGAAATAGACATGTTATATGGAATGGGATTTGAACCAGAAGGTGATGCTAGAATGATTTTAAAAGTAAAAAATCAAAGGCACATGGACGATTATACTTTCAAAGTATATAAAACAGATGATGATTATGTTTTATTAATCAATGATTTAAAACATTTGTTTAAAACATTCAACGATATGTTAAACAAAATAGATGAACTTGGTTCAGTAGAAACTTAAAAAATAAACCCCACTGTAAAAAGTGGGGTTTTTCGTTTCTATTTAGAATATTTTAATGGTTCTTAATTTCAAAGTACTTTTCAAGAATATTTCCCATATCTTCATACAAACTTACCATTTCAGAATTTTGTTGTTGACATTTAACCGCATTCTTTTTAAATGCTTCAGACATCCTTTTTAAATCTTTGAAATGACGAATTGCGGTATTTTCTTGCATCCAATCACCACATTCATTCACTGCGTATGTTTCTGCATACTGTGATATCTTATCAATGTTTTCAGCAATTTTCATCAATTGATGATATTCATAAAGAACTTTACCATATTCATTATAATTGTTTACCAATTCATAAAGAGCTTTCTTTTCTTCTTTGGACAGTGTCTTTACTGGTACGGGAGTTTCCGCAACACCTTGTGGTTGTTGTGGTGCAAATTGTTGTTGTTTTAAACCCAAGGTTTCTGCTATTTCGGCTAATTTAATCATATGATATAAATATTATACTAATTTATAAATGTTATGGATTTCTTTTACGTGGAGCTTTTGCTGCTGGTGTACCAGGTGCTGGTGTACCAGGTGCTGGTGTACCAGGTGCTGGTGTACCAGGTGCTGGTGCAACTTTTTTCTTACTTTTCAAACCAGTATATAATCCCATTCCTTTATTGTTAATACCAATCCAAATTTGTTTTGGTTTATTTTTACTATTTTTCATTTTAGTAGATACAGTATCCAACAATGTGAGTATACTACCGAATAAGTTATTAAAACCAGAATTTCTTTTTCCTGTTTGTGTCAAATAATTATTTATTACAGTTTCAAGTTGATCTTGTTTTAATTGACCTGCTAATTGTGGCAATTTACTATAATGTAATGCTAAAACTTTTGATAATTCAACAATAAAATTATTTTTTAATGTATCAATTGGTTTATATTTAATTTCTTTAATCAATACATATTTAGCATTAGTGTTAGCCGCACTTGCTTTATCTTGATACATGAATTGTGTTTGATTGAAAAACCCTTTGATGACAAAGGCAATATCTTCTGTATTAGTCAATCTAAATACATAACTTGCTTTATTACCGTCAACTTTTGTTGCTGGATTTTTCTTTATTAATCTTTGAAATTTTGGATTTTTAATTGTAAGACCTGATAAAAATGTTTTGAGATTAGTATCAATATCAGCTTTAAGTTGTGGTGTAATTTGCGAAATATTTCCTGGAGCTGCAGGAGGTACTGCTCCTGGTTGAGCACCGCCTGGAGCAGCTGGTTGAACACCACTAATAGAAGGGTTAACTTCTGCATTAAAAAAGTCAAGAACACTTTGGAATCTTGTTCCTTGACTTTGTATAAATTGAATTACTTGATCTTTTGGTTTTTTAAACATTTTACCAAAATCAGTCAAAAATTCATCATAAATTTTTGCTTGTTCTGCACTCAATGCTTCATCAATTGTTTGTTCATAACCTTCATTCCATTTTTCTTCGATATTTTCATTCAACGATTTCTTAAGAGTATATGTGTTGTTGTATGATTTAACAAACATTTTTTCTTCTTGCATTACTCCTCTAGATTTGTCAAATGCAACTCTAGCTGCTCTTGTGCCAGGTTCTACAATTTTTGATTGTGTTGCACCTTGTGGTGTATTTGCAACTTGTTGTTGTGTTGCCTGTACTTCTGGACTATTTGCATCGCTTGTATCAGCAAATTGTTGTTGTGGGTCAATTCTATTACCTTGTGCATCATATTGATTTGTATCTGGTGATTCAGTATCAGGTAAGCTTTGATCTTCTGGTGATACTGCACTTTGTTGTTGTGTTGCCTGATATTCTGGACTATTTGCATCACTGGTATCCGCATATCCTTGTTGTGGATAAACCCTATTACCTTGTGCATCATATTGATTTGTATCTGGTGATTCAGTATCAGCCGTTCTTAAATCTTCTGGTGATACTGCACTTTGTTGTTGTGTAACTTGTACTTCGGGACTATTACCATCACTGGTATCCGCAAATCCACCCGCCGTCGCATCAACTGCGTTTGTTGTAGCATTAGAAAACAATGATAAAACCTCGGCACCGGCAGTACCAAGAGCTTGACCGGCAAGAGATCCCCCTAAACCTGCCATCATCTGATCGTTGGCTCCACGACCTTGAATTTTAGCAATTGCCACATTACCTAAACCATTAACAAGTCCAGCAGCAACTTTTGCTGCAATAGGATTTCCTGCAGTAGCAGCTGCAGCAGCAACACCAGCACCAAATGATAAAACACCCAATAAAAATTTAGTTTTATTTGGATTAGCTCTTATTAAATTAGCAATTTTAGTTTTTAATGATATAGGAGCATTACTTTGTTGAACAATTACATTTGCTTGTTGTGGTGTCGGTGGAGGAGTATTTGTTGTTGCCGCTGCTGCAGCAATTTGATTTATATTTTGATTTACACTATTAACTATTGGAGCAATTGCTTGATTATTATTAGCTGGTGTTACTGGTGCTTGCGCTTTTGGAGCTTTTGCCCATTTTGTTTTAAAACTATTTAGTAAAGAATCAACTCCAGCGTCTTTGCTATCTGTCGTTGGTGTGCCTATACCAGTTACATTTTTTAATCCTTGTCCAACACGAGCGGCACCTGCTTTAAAACGATCCCATAATCCTTCATCGACACTTTCAAGCAATGCTTTATCTTGTTGATGTAAATATATGGATTGATTTACACCCATATCATAACATTCTTTTAGAAATGTTTTGTTGTCGGAATCTAAATCATGATATTCTTTTGATTCGAATAAAAAGTCATACTGTAAATCCGATTTTATTTTAATGTTTTCGATTAGAGTGTTATTCATGTGATATGGATATAAATATAAATTGAATCTGTTTTATTAATATAATTATTTAATTTCGCCTAAAATGTCTCTGATTAAATCTTCTACCTTTTCCCACTTATTAGTTAATGGGTTTTTTACAATTCCTTCTTGTAAAGATTGTTCGCCAGATGGAAACATAAATGCACCTTTAGTTGATGGATTACTAACAAAATCAAATGCAATTAATTCAAAATCATCTTGAACTTCATCTGTACCTTCATGTACATTCTTTTTAACACTTCCCATTCCTCTGGAACTAATACCCAATTTAATACCGCAATTGAGTAGTTCTTTCAAAATATTACCACTTGGAGTAGTTAAAATTTCAACTTCACCCATTAAATCATTGCCACTCCAATACATTCTTTTAACATTATGACTTACATTTTTTAAATTCACAACGCTACTGTCTGGATGATCCAATTCACCAAGTGCTCTTCGTTCTCTTATGAAATTTTCATCATATTTTTGAGCTTCTCTTTCTAAAAGTTCTTTACCATAAACTCTACCGTTGAAATTTTTAGCTTCAGCTCTTTGTAAAACACCTTGTACAGTAAATGGTCCGCCTTTAGCCATTGCTTCAGTGAGCACCGATTTATCTACATCAAATGTTATGAAATCTACTAATAATTTTTTATTCATATTTATTATACTCCTTTTGTTGCAGCGTTTGTTGGTACAACAGGCGCAACTGGTGCTGCAGGAGCTTGTGCTTGTTGTTGTTTCTTTTTAACAGAAGGTGTAACAACTGCATTACCTAAAATTTTAATTTGATATGGTGCTTTAATAAAGTATTCACTTTCTTTTTGTTTACCTTGTTCTCTACCTTTTACTATGATGACATATTTTTCATAATAAAAATCAATGCTTACACCAGAAACATTAACAAGATAATCTTTTTCTGGCTGTCCATATCCTTTTGATGCTCTCAATTGTACTTGTTTATTTCCAATTTTGCTCAGTATTTTATTTTGAAAACTGGACTTGTTTTGTAAAGTGGATTGTGATACTCTGCTTTCAAAATCACTCAAATCAAGTTTGGCATCATATAAATTTGGATCTTGTTGTCCTTGTTCACCACCTTGTTGTGGAGGTTGTGCATTGGGATCAGCAGCTTCATTTACTGGTTTTGCAAGAGTATATCCAAGAACAGTACCTAAATCTGCTCTGCCGTTTTTCTTCTTGGAAACCCAAGTTGGAACTCTAGGTACACCAGCAGATCCTTCTCCACTACCTGCAGCAGAAGATGTAGTAATTTCATCTATTACTTGTTTAATTAACTCTTTGATCTTTTGTTTCAAAGATCCATCTGATTTAATAATTTCTTTTGTTTTGTTCATATTAAAGTTGATTCTTGATTTCTTTTATCAATTCATATGACAACAATAAAACCATAACTTGATTATCTTTAACGAGATTAAATTTATTAACATTATCAAGTTGTTTTACGGTTTCATTAATCTTAATCTTGATAACATCATCAGAAATTTTAGATGTTAATTCAGATAATTGTTTCTTGACATTTGTTACTTCAGAATCAATTAATTTCTTCAAAGAATTTGTATTGCTTATACTATTAATATATTCTTTTAATAGATTTTTTTGACTTGAATCCAAATCTTTATACTTTTCATTCAACGACTCAATCAATATTTTATAACTCAAAAGACGAACTTCTTCATTTTGTTGTTTATAAACATTGATCATTTCATCTTCTGTTTCTTTAACTACTTTTCTAGAACCACATAAATTTTCAACTATACTAGTTCTAGAAGAGACAATTTCTTTTACATCAAACTTTGAATTTTTATCACTGTGATTTTCAAAAATTTTGTATATTGAAGCTAAGACTTTATAATTTTTAATACTAGATTTAAATAAATCATTGATTGGATAAACATCTTTAATTTCTTTGATTAAATTATATTTTTCAGATGTTAATGTTTTTTGATTTAATTTATCTTTTTGTTTTAATACAATTTCAATATACTTTTCCGCTTGTGTTTCGTCTTTAGCGACTTCATTAACCAAAAAGTTATACAGTTGTAGCTCTTTGCCTAATTCTTTATTTTCGGAAAAATATTTAAATAGAATGTTCTTGGCAAAAGATTCGTCTTTCCCCGATAAAATATCTGAAGTCACTTGTCGAGTGAGCAATTCAAACAATATTCCTGTATTTCTAAACTTTGAATGCTTAGCTTTGTGCATATAATTTAATATTCGTTATTTTATAAATATATTAGATTTATAGTAAAAATCATTTTTAATATACTATTTACAATGATTAATCAATAATGTTTTTTTCGTCTAACAATGATAGACTTTTTGTTTCGTGTAATAATTCCGATTTAATTTGAGAAGTAGGTTTTAAAAAGTCACTTAATCCTTCCAAACTCAATACCGATTTAGACTTAGATCCTTGTCTTAATGGATCTGTTTGTGATTTTGATACATTTTCTTTGCTTCCTAATGGATCATATCCAAATGTATTATCTTTTCTCTTTTTATGTGACCCTTTTTGTGAAGGTCTTTTATATGATCTAAATGATTTTTCTGTAAGCGCAGGAGCTTCTCCACCACCAGCGTCTGGTGCAGCACCACCAGCTTCTCCGCCACCAGTGTCTGGTGCATCGCCACCAGCTTCTCCACCTGCATCGGGTTCACTTCCCATTTCACCGCCACCTGATTCTTCGCTATCTTCTTCTGATTTGATTTTATTGAATGGTTTGGCTGGATCAATACCTTCTTCTTCGATTTGTTTAAATCTATAAGATTGTTTTGCATCTTCTACTAAATCGTTCTTTTGTACATCAGAATCTTCCTCGGAAATCTTAAATACATTTTCGTATATCCACTTCTTACTAAATAATTTGGTTTCCATCATATCTTTAGAAAGATTCACTTTATCTTGCCAAATACCAATCTTTTCTTTTTCAAAAATTACAGATGGATTTGTCAATTCTAATGTAAAATCAACCAATGATGAATCTTTATAACCTTGTGAATACAAATGCACCATTGCAATCTTATTCAATTCACTAATCAAAATTCTTTGTACTCTATTAACTGTCTTAGCAAATCTTATGTCTTCACTTGCAAGTGTTGCTTTACCACTTAAATCTTCTTCGTAACCCAAAAATGCCTTGGGAATCTTTAATGCGGCTAACATCTTATTACGAAGATATTCAATGTCGTCAATACCATTGAATTCCATACCACTCAATGGTTCAATGCTAGTACCACTATCACTACCACGAACTGGTAGATAAAAGTCTTCTACCATGTTTTGTAGATTAAATCTTAAATTATAATCCCCAGTTCTTTCATCAATATATGGAACTTTTTTCATCTTATCCATCAACTTTTGCATATATTGATCCACTTCACCCGGCGGAATATTACCAACATCAACCTTGAAAATTCTCTTTTCCGGAGCACGCATTACACGGTGAATTAACATTGCGTCTTCCATCAATGATAATTGTTTCCATACTCTTCTACCACCTTCAATAATACTCTTACCGTATGGAATAAAATTACTGTCACTTAACATTCTAAAATGAGCAATTTGATAATTTTCCAATTCTTCCAATTTTCCACCTTCTGGCAAATTGATTTGGAACTTAACATAGTTCTTGTTTGTTAAATCACTATTTTCTACACGGGTAACATTATATGCACTAATAGGTTCTACCATGTATACGCCATATTCTGGACTAATATACATTTTTAAATAGAAATCACCGTACTTTACAAGATTTCTAGTCCAACTCCACATATTAAATTCAATATTAAGAATGTCATAAAACAAATTATAAAGAATTTGTTTGATGTTATCATTACTTGAATGAATTATAAGAATTTCACCCAATTCATTTTTGGTAACACATTCATCCGCATAAATATCCAACGCAGATGATATAATCGGGTCCATATCCATCGTGTCGTAATCACGGAATAATTCAATACGAGCAGCTTGATAACTTAATGTAAAGTCTCTACTATATTGATTATATGAAGATGTTCTAACTCTGTTAAAACGATCTCTAAGTGTATTACGGTCAGTAGCATACATCACTTCATCTGTATCTACCACTTTTAACTTCTTGCCACCAACATTACGGATTACCGCATCGGTTGAAAAAAGTCTCTTTAACTTTGAATATAAAGATCTTTGTTTTAAAATTTGAAATTCTTCGTTTGCCATAGTTTTATATATATAAATATGTTACAATAACCAAGTTAGGTCTTCTTTTTTATCTGTAGTTTTTCCTGTTTTCATTTGCCATGCTTCTTGACTACTAACAGTTTGAGATTTATAAACATTTTGAGAGCCACCAATTCTTGTAATACCACCCAACATTGATCTATTTAATTCCATACTTTGTTGTCTTAGTTTTAATGCAGTATCTCTTACCCATAAACCAATACTCATTGCCATTACCAAATCATCATTATAACCTTTCATTGCTGCTACTTTATTACCGTCCCAGATAAACACTGCCAATTCATCCATAAATCTAATAGATCTTACTTCTACAGACCTTTCTCTAAAATAAGTTTCTAACTTTGATATCAATAATGGTCTAGTCTTTTGACTATTAGTAAATCCAGGAATCATCTTTTTTTCATCTCTGTTAATTTTATTAGTCAATTGTCGTTCAACATCTACATATTGTAAGTCTGCACTACTATAGAACGTATTTGGATATTGTCTATCTATTATTTGTTGTAATACTGCCCAACCAATATTCGCATTTTCAACTATAAGTAAAGCATTGTTATAATCTGTAGCCACCGTAACCAGCATATTACCATACTCTTTAGTTCCTATCAACCCTTTATATTCAGCAACTTGTGTTAATGATTCTACATCTATTACTTGAAATGCACTATAATCACCACCGTCACCTCTAGCAACGTCTGCACTAACTATATAATTTCTACTATAATCAGGATATTCCCATATCCAATATCCATGATCAATTCCTCTCATTTCTATTGGATCTTTTACTTTACTTTGTTTGTAAAAATCAATAGTAACCGCATCAACTATACCATTACCAGTGGTTGCAAAGTCACAATCACATTCTTGAGCCGCACCTTTAACACCGGACAATTCTGTTTGTTTATCTCTCCAACTTTGATCTCTTTCTGGATGTAAATTCCACGGAAGTCTAATTGTATTAAATTCATTTTCCTTCGCTTCTGCTTTTATCCATGTTTGATGAAAGAAATTACCAACACCGTTTGGTGTACTTAACATAATAGCTCTACCACCAGTACTTAATGTATATTGAGCAGACAACCATATTTCTGCAATGTTATCAATGAATGCGGCTTCGTCAATAATCAACAATGACAATGCAGAAGAACGACCTGATGTACCAGCAGATGATACGGCTTTAATCTGTGAACCATTTGTTAACCTTAAACTCAATCTATTATCTTCTTGTTCTTTTACTTTCAACCAAGATGGAAGATTGTCATTAGCAAATCTAACACGGGTAACAATTTCCTTTGATGTTTCTTGATTAATACTAATACAAAGAACATTTTTATCTTTATGAAATACCATTAACCACAAACTATATGCTGCGGTTAATGTACTAATACCCATCTGTCTAGACTTTAATATAATATTAAAATCATGATTTACTAAATCAGTTAAAGTCTTTTCTTGAAAGTCATACAAATCAAAGTTTACAGTTCCACGAATAGGATGTTGAATCTTAACATATTTCTTCATGAAATAAATTGGATCTACAAGACATTTCTTATATTCCTCTTTAATTACTTCCTTAAGTGTTTTTTGTGTACTCATTGATTTAATCCATCCAAAACCATTTGTTTTGCTTGTTTCTCGGTTTCTGGATTATAATTTAATTTCGTCAATTCTTCATTGGCTTTTGCGATGTTTTCATCAACATCTTTTAAATCGTTTTTCAAATCAGATAAAACTTTAACCATTTGATTAGTATCATCCGTCCAAAATTCACTACTTCCATCATCATTGAAAAATTGTAATTTTTCGTTCGTATTTTTTTCTAAGTATTCAATACTATCAGTGATATTTTTCTTAAAATCTTTCATTTCAGAAAGCATACTATTATAGATTTTATATCGTTCATAGTCTGCATATACACCCAATACTTTTAATTTGGTGTCAAATGAAATAGTACAATCATAACATTTACCTGTTTTAGGATAAAATCTATCGTCTAAATAATTACCAAATTTCATATCCGCATTACAAATGCTACATCTTTGATCAATTTTTATTTGACCACATTTAGATACTTTTCTTTTGGTATTGTTTTTCCAAATCCATTTATTACCTTGTCCATCTTCCCATTCTTCACCTTCTTTTCTTGTACTATTATTTAAATTTGGATCATATCCCACTTGAATAAATGGACGGTTTCCATCAACATAATCTCTGACGATATTAAGATTGCTTTTTCCTGTTGCTCTTTTCATAACTTTACTTTTAATCTTTCCAATTCCTTTTTGAAATCATCCAAGATTTCAGTTCTTTTATTTTTATAACGAAAAGTATTACCTTTCACTAATTTAATTAGTTTTTCTAAAGTGTTAATGTCATTAAATGTTACATTATCGCCAAATAAAAATTCAGCAACATCATCCATGTCGGTATAAACAGTTTTTATATTTTGTTTTTCTTGTTTACCCTTTTCATTTGTTATAACATCCGCACTTTGAAGACCCTTTTTCCAATTCATTTGATATCTCTTCATCTTATTTGGATCTTCGGTGGATTCATAACTATTAGACATAATATTCATTAATAGAATGTTTCTTAATGCGGCCTTATACTTTGAATCTGGAGCACCAGATAAAGATTTAATCATGAAATTTAAATCACCAATCATTAAATCAATTTGTACATAACCGTCTTCATTTGGTATTTCTGTGGATTTTACTGGATTGCCATTTTCATCAATTATAGGTACATTTAAATGTAGTTGATCCAATCCAGTATTTATTTTAAATGCGGGTTTAGGAACTATTGATGGTGTGTTAGCGTCTGCATGTTGTTTTAGTTTATCATAAAACATCTTTTTATCATAATCATAATTTACACCAAATAATTGATTCAATTGTTCAGTTGATACTGCAACATCAATATCGCCCAAGACAGGTTTGGATTTATTTCCAATAATTTCATAATTTAATGTGTCAAGATTCCATATTTTTAAACCATTTTTTATTGTGGAATCTAGATATTGTTTTGGTAAATCACTATTAGCCGCAACCGCATTACCACCTTCTGTAATTAAAAATTCTTTTAATATATCATTGACAATTTTATTTCCCATATCAGCATGTTTTTTGATTTTATCAATAGATGCTTGAGTTTCTGGAGTAGTTGCTTTCTTTTCTTTCTTTGAATATTGTTCAATCATCTTTTCTGCGTATTTGTCTTTTATTGCTTTAATGAATGAACCATAATCAAATCCTAAATCTGTAAGAATTCCATTTTTGTCAAGTGTTTTTGCAAATCCAAGAACACCTGTAGTTAAATCTTTTAATTTAACATCATTTGGATTAACACCACTGTGTGTGGATAAATTTTGATCTATATCAGTAATTTTCTTTCCAAATAAACCCGCTAAAAAGTCTGCCAAATCTCTTAAAAATGTACGGGGACTATTAGATATCAATTTATCTACAACATCTTTTCTTAACATTGGAGATACAATCTTACCATCTTTAAATTTTGCTCTTACTCCGGTATCACCAATTCTAATATTAAGAACTTCTGCCAATGCGGCATACATTCCTCCCATTGTAAATCCTTTTATACCTCTTTCAGGTGTAAATCTAGCAGCAAACCAATCTTTATATATTTTTGTAGTATATAATAAATCTAATTGAACCCAATCACCATCGTCAAGTTTGATTATAATCTGTTTACCGTCAGATCTTTTTGCACTTTCAATATCAATATAATTTTGTCCACTGGTTTCAATGAATTGAATTACATTTTTGATATATTCTTTCTTTGTATCGCTTCCGTCTTCATTGGTTTCAATAGGTATAACAACCATTACATCAATATCACCATAAGTTACTTGTGCTTTATCGTGTTGATCTTGCTTGTAGTAACCAGCAGAACCCAAGATTTGATAATCTTTAATCGGAGTTAATGGTATATTACTTAAAAACATATTCAAATCAGCCAAAAAAACTTTGAACTTTTCAGTTGATTTTTCAATTGTATCCGGTGACAAAACTGTCTTGGATGTAAGTTCCGGCTTTAACCATCCACCTTCATCAATTGGTTGTTTATGTGCAGCTCTATTTGCAGCGCTGAATTTGGAACGGGAAACATACTTAATGTCACCTTCTGGATGAGAGAATACATAACCTTCACCACCTGGTTCATTGCCTATATATGATTTAATTTCACTATCTTGATTGTCTATTTGATTAATAATTTCATCTTTAACCGACATTATTTCTACAACAACTTTCCATAAAGATTCAAATCCAGCACGATTACTACTAACATACTCATTAATCTTCTTTTTCATTACATCTGTAAGATTACTTTGACTAATCCATTGTAGAAAATCGTCGCCAATATTCACTAATCCAGTATCAACTTTACTATTCAAGTATTTATATAATACATCGGGAAAATTAGTCATCTTCATACTTGCCAATTTGGATGGATTAATAAAATCATCTATATTTCTAGCATGTTTATTAATATAAAGTATAATATCTTTTAATCTTTTTTCATTTATATTAGGCGGATTATTTACAGATATTGGCGGTATTACTAACAATTGTTTACCTTGAAAAACATTATAATTTGTAATCGCAGTTTCATTTCCAAAACTATCCACTTCTCGGTGTACTACAACCGAAGCTTTGCTTTGCGAAATCTTTCTTCCCAATTCAGAATCAATACCAACCGCATAAGTTACAATGTTTGGTTTGAAAACATATCGTCCATTTTCAATTAATGGCGTATTGAAATACAACAAATCCCCTTTAAAATAACCTCTAAATGTTGTTGGAACGGCAGATTCAAATACAGAAAATATGTTTTTCATTTCTTGAACAAATAATCTATATTCGTCTGTTTTAACACTTTTACCTCTATTCAAAAACATTTGTTGCAATTCTTCTGGAGATGTTGGTCTACCATTATAACCTTTCGCAACAAATCCACTTTTATCAGTTAATACAAACTTACCTTCATCGTTTCTCCCGAATATAATTGCAGGAGAACCATCCCATTTCATTGTTACATTTTTATATCCGTCACTTTCCAAATCAATGAAACTTTTGATTGAACGAATGGCTCCTTTGGAACCTTCCCAGAATATCAAATCTTCTGCGTGATCTATACGGGCTGCTTCGTTTATCAATATATTAGATACCAAAAATTGTTCTAAATTATTCAGCTTTATCATATGGTTTTAAAAATGTTTTATCAAATGTTGTATTAGCTTTGTTGTAGGAACGTTTGGTTTCATCAAGAGGGTTATCAGTGAATTGCCAATTCCAAAATAATTCATTTGGTGTTTTAAATCCAAAAAATTGTAATACTTCTTTTTGTGTTTGAGTAACATCTTTTCCATTCCAATTTTGACCAGTAGCAATAAATCCTGAATCTATATCTTTTACTATATTGCTTTCACCCAAAGTAGAAT
>Ga0209500_10000832_pt1 | contig 25062 bp, 21 predicted proteins | sample S_140212_EF_Meta_FD_187323 | JGI IMG/M metagenome (GOLD analysis project Ga0209500, IMG submission 187323) | Freshwater microbial communities from Lake Simoncouche, Canada to study carbon cycling - S_140212_EF_MetaG (SPAdes) (version 2) | ecosystem: Environmental > Aquatic > Freshwater > Lake ...
ATAATTACTGCTTCCGCATTGGAAAGAGAAATAGAACAGACAATAAGCAACTTTGAACCTAGAGTTAGAGTAACTAGCGTTAGAGCTAAACCAGATTTCAACAATAATGGTTTCTCGATTCAGATGGAATTTTACATTATTAATCAGACTTCACCGGTTTCAATAAGTTTCTTATTAGAGAGATTACGATAAATGGCAACAAATAGACTACAAGTTACTGACCTTGATTTTGATACAATCAAGAACAACTTAAAAACATTTTTAAGAAGTCAATCTGAGTTTTCAGACTATGACTTTGAAGGTTCAGGCTTAAGTGTCTTGATGGACCTTTTGGCATATAACACTCATTATAATGCCTACTATCTAAACATGGTTGCTAACGAATCGTTTTTAGACACAGCAGTTCTTCGTAATTCTGTTGTATCACATGCAAAGTTATTAGGATACGTTCCATTGTCCGTTACTGCTTCTAGAGCTTCTATTAACCTGACTATTCCTAGTGGCAATAGCACTCCAGATACATTCACACTTACTAAAGGTTTTAGTTTCAAATCCAACATTATTGATAATAGTGTTTTTAATTTTGTACTTTTGGAAGATGTTACTGTAAACAAAACTGGTCAAGATTTTATATTCTTAAACTTACCTGTTTATGAAGGCCAGTTGGTAAGTTACGATTTCACGTATAATTTGGATTCCAATCCAAAAGGTATATTTACAATTCCTGATTTAAATGTTGACACAAAAACTTTAATTGTTTCTGTTCAAGCATCAAGTGCTAATTTAAGCACTCAAATTTATACCCAATCGACAGATGTATTATCTGCAACAAATGAGTCAGCTGTCTACTTCTTACAAGAAGGTCAAGATGGTAAATTCCAAATTTATTTTGGTAATGGAGTTATTGGTAAAGCTTTGAATGATGGTTGTATTGTCAATTTGGATTACCTTGTAACTTCTGGTGATGCTGCAAACAAGTCATCTTCTTTTGTTGTTAGTACACCTATCGCTAACGTTTCAAACTATTTTGTAACGGTTGCTAGTGCAGCAGCTGGAGGAACGCAAAGAGAATCTGCCGATAAAATCAAATTAAATTCTACATTACAGTACACTACTCAAAATAGATTAGTTACAACAAAAGACTATGAATCTTATGTAACAAAAAATTATCCTGCGGTTGAATCAATTTCTGTTTGGGGTGGAGAAGAAGAAGTGCCGCCAGTTTACGGTAAAGTTTATATCTGTATTAAACCAAAAGATAACTACTATCTTTCAACGGCAGAAAAAGAAAGAATTATTTCTGAAATCGTTCAACCAAAATCTATCATTTCTATTAAATCTGAAATACGTGATCCGGAATATCTGTATTTAAAATTGGTAAATCTTGTCAAGTACGATAAAAAGAAAACTTCATTAACAGAAGACCAGATAAAAAATGCTATTAAATCTTCCATCTATCTTTACAATGACCAGTATTTAAACAAGTTTGGTTCAACGTTTGTTTTGTCTAAAGTACAAGATAATATTGATGGTGTTGATTTGTCTTCTATTATTGGTTCTGAAACATCTCTGCGTTTGGAAAAACGTTTCTTGCCATCGTTAAGTGAAACAAAAACTTACAACATTAACTTCAACGTACCACTATATCGTGGTACAATTCTGAACCGATTAACTTCTTCAGAGTTTACTATTAATGACAGTACTGGCATAACAAGAAATGCTATTCTAGAAGAAGTGCCAGAATCATACACAGGTATTTCAGAAATTAGAATTCTAAATGCAGGTTACAAATATACATCAGCACCAACTGTAACTATTACCGGTGATGGTTATGGCGCTGAAGCTAAAGCAATTATTGTAAATGGAAAAGTTCAGTCTATTGCAATCACAAATCGTGGTATCAATTATACCAAAGCCGTTATATCTTTCTCTGGTGGAGATGGATACGGTGCTGAAGCTGTGGCAGTTTTAAATGCACGTTACGGCACTTTAAGAACCGTTTATTTTAATGCTAATGCTGAACGCCAAATTATTGAATCTAATGCCGGTACTATTGACTATAGTACTGGTGCAATTTCAATCACAAATATTAGATTTTTGACAGTCAGTACTTCGGATGGATACATTAGATTGAATATTGAGTCTGAAGATGGTATCATTTCTTCAAATAGAAACACAGTTATTGTTATAGATAAGACCGATTCAACTGCAATCATTACAGACTTAATTAGCAATTAATTATGGATCAAAAAACTTCTCTTTTAGTTAAACGTCAGGTACCAGAATATGTACGTGAGGAGTATCCTTTATTCCTTAGTTTTTTGGAAGCATATTATGAGTTTTTGGAAACTAAACAAACTGGTAAAAATAACGACCTAACAACCAAACTTAAAAATTTAAAAACAGTTTCCGATATTGATTCTTCTCTAAACGAATTTGAGTCTCATTTTTTTAATACGTTTGGTTCTTTAGTTCCTATCGATTCTGTTGCTGATAAAACATTTTTAATAAAAAACGCTTTGCCTTTATACCAGGCTAAAGGTTCAGAAAATTCTTTTAAATTTCTTTTTAGGTTATTGTATGGGCAAGAAGCCACATTATCATTTCCTAGAAACAATATTTTACGAGCTTCTGATGGCAAATGGCAAATTGATAAAGTTTTAAAAATTTCTACAGACATTTCTTCTGTTTACACAGCTGACGGTAATACAAAAGAATTTAAATTATTGTCTAAGTTGAGTAAAGACCAAGTTACGGTTTATGTAAATGGTATATTGGTTACTACAGGTTTTACTGTATATCAAGACTATAAAAAAATTGTTTTTAATACGAATTTGAGTCAAGGCGCTAATTTAGAAATTTTTCATACTTCAGTAGATAAAAATATTTTGGTTAACCGCAAAATTACCGGTTTACTTTCCGGTGCTTATGCTCTTGTTGAAAAAGACTTCGCTTCTGTTTTAAATAACAGAAATATATTGGAATTGTATATTGACAATAAAACATTAGTTGGTGAATTTGTTATTGGTGAAACTTTAAAAACTGACGCTTTTATTGATGATGTTTTGGTTGATGTGCGGGTACGTTCAGTTTCGGAACTAAAAGAAATTACAGTTACTTCAAGCGGCGGCAGCTATAATGTTGGCGACCCTGTTTTGATTGTTGCGCCTCTTTCTCAAATAACTCCTACTGCTATCGTTTCTAAAGTATTTAAAGGTATCATCGATACTGTAAACATTATTAATGGTGGCGCCGGTTATCAAGTGGGTTCTAAAATAACTGCTGATGGTTATGCAGCTCCCTTTGTTGACATTGAAGTTAACTCTGTTACTACAGTATCCGCAAACTCGCCAAATTCTTTTATAGTTTTCTCTGATATTATTACTGACATTGACCCAGCAAATACAACCATTGGTAATACAACGTATGGACTTTCTGGTTTAACAGGTAATGTTAATACTGTTATTGGTCGAACGTTTTCAAATGTTGCCTTTACAAATATTGGCGAAATTATCGGTACTCAAATTAATGAGGTTCAAGTTGTGTTTAATACACAACCAAATTTTGATGCTGAACCTGCAAAGGTTACTGTTCCAAAAAGAGGTTTCACTGCCGCTAATACTGTGTTATCGATTAGAAGTTATGGTTCATTAGGTAAATTTGACATTAAAAATCCTGGCACAGGTTATCAAATTGGTGATGAATTAACTTTCATAAATGTTCCTAAAACTTTTGGATTTGGAGCCGCGGCCGAAGTGGCCAATGTTTCTGCTAATGGTGCAATTACACAATTAAGATTTATACCGGACAGAATTACTGGAACCGCCAACATAAAGTCATCTAATGTGGTCGTTGTTGGTACAAACACCACATTTACAAATGACTTGTTTGTGGGGTATAAAATTAGAATTAATGGTGAAGATAGAACTGTTGTTAGTGTTGCTTCAGACACTTCTTTTAATGTAAACTCTGGATTCTCAAATACTGCCAACGGAAAATTGGTTAGATCCTATGCAAAGCATCCATTTGGTGGTCTTGCATATGAACAAGAAAATTTACCTTCAGTCATAGTAACATCTTCTACTGGTTCTAATGCTAATGTAATTGTAACTGCTATTTTGGGTGATGGAGAAAGTTTGTCTGCTACTTTCGGAGATAAGAAGTTTGGCGGTATTGAAAAGATTACAATTGTTGACGCAGGCAAATCATTACGTGCAATTCCTGAAATTGTGTTGACCGGTCTTGGTGATGGTTTAGCCACGGCAACATCTTCATTGGTTCCATCGTTCGAAACTTTTCCTGGTAAATTTAAAAATTCTGATGGTATCATTTCTTCATCATACACACGCCTTCAAGGTTTAGATTATTACATTGATTATTCATATGTTCTTTCTTCATCTATTGAGTTTAAAAAATATAAAGATGTTTTAAAAGGATTATTGCATCCTGCAGGATCAATTGCCTATTCAGAGTTGGTGAGACAAGATTCCGTACAAAGTGTGCGTGTAACTGGCTCATCGGAAATCGTCCAACAACCAGTATAAATAATAAATTATGCCATCATACTCATACGTAGCTCAAAAATTAAGACACAAAACAGCCCAAAAATATAAAGAGGCTTTTTCTGCTAACGAAGCTCCATTCATATCATACATCTTTATTGGTGACCATATGCCTTGGGCCAATGATGCAGCACCCGACATAATAATAGACACAGTTAGCACAGAAAAATCATTATGGAATAACATGATTGCTGCTAAGAAAATTACTGGCAATGATGTTCAATTAGTTACTGAACGAGTAAACTGGGTTGCAAATACCGTTTATCAACAATATGATGATACTATTGAGCTTGAAGATTTATTGTATGCTAATAATGCCACAGGTTATGAAGCGATGTATGCTATCAATTCTGAGGGTAATGTATACAAGTGTTTGTTTAACAATAATAATGCTCAGTCCACTATTGAGCCATTAGGACAAAACTTAAACAATAATGGCAATATATTAACCGCAGACTTATATTTGTGGAAATACATGTATAATGTTCAGGCAAATAATAAATTTTTATCCAATATTTGGGTCCCTATTCCTATTACTGTCTCAACTGTTGAATATGGTGCTAGTGCATTGACAACAATTGATGGTGAATTGACCACTATTGCAATGAAAAATGTCGGTTTAGGTTACATAAACAGCACAATTAAGGTTAGTGCTTTTGCTACAGCTTGCACAATTTTAACAGTTAATGCTTCTGTTGATATGGTAAATACAGTTTTTGCTAATATGGCAGTTTCTGGTACAGGTATCATTGGCGGAACATATATTACTGCTGTAGATCCAATTCTTCGAAAAATAACTCTTGTTTATCCAACTACGGCCGCTGGCGGCGGCACCTCAAATGCTAACAACATAACAATTTCTACCAGAGTAGTTATTAGAGGTGACGGCGAGGGCGCTCAAGCCTCAGCTAACGTTAGTAATAGTAGAATTAATAAAATCACAGTAACGAGTTTTGGTGCAGGATATAGTTATGCAAATGTATTGATTTATGGTACTGCAACTGGCGCTAATGTAGCTAATGCTCGTGCTATTCTTCCTCCAAAATTTGGCCACGGATTCAATGCGGCTGAAGAATTAGGTGGTCATAATGTTATGATAACCACAAAAATTGGTGATGTTGATACAACTGAGGGTGGAATTATTTCTGCCAACACATCATTCCGCCAATACGGTTTACTTAAAAACCCGTATAAATATGGCCAATCAGTAGAAATGAGCTCTGCAAATGCTAATACAGTTATCTCACAAACAACAGATATATCTTTGATTGCAGGTAGCGCATATACACCTAACGAATTTGTTTATCAAGGTCCTTTATCTAATCCAACATTTAGTGGTTACGTGAACACACAAGTACCACTTACTGTTAAATTAACAAATGTCAAAGGTGATATTGCAATCGGTTCAGTTCTCAAAGGAACACTAAGTAATCTAACAGGTAGAACAGTTTTTGGTATTAAATATCCAGAATTTGAACCTTACACTGGCGACATTGAATATGCCGAAAATTTCGCACCAATTGAAAGACAAAATGGCCAAGCAGAAAATATTAAATTTATCATTAAATTCTAGAGGAACACATGGCTCTTGATACCAACTTTAATTTAAATCCATACTATGACGACTTTGATGAAGCTAAAAAGTATCTTCGTCTATTGTTCAAACCAGGCTATGCTGTTCAAGCTCGTGAATTAACTCAAATACAATCTTTATTACAAAACCAAGTTGAGAGATTTGGTAGCCATGTGTTTAAAAATGGTTCTGTTGTTTCTGGTGGACAATTCTTCATACAAGATGCAATATATTTAAAACTTGATGCTGCATATAATTCTATAGATATTGATGTAACCGATTTTTCAAACAAAACAATTTTATCGGCTGACAACTCAAAGCGTGGAGAAGTAATTGTTTCTTTTGATGCTAATGCCGGCACAGGTGATCCTAAGACCTTGATGGTCAAACAAATTTACGGTGCTTCTTTTGTAGCTGGTGAAACTATTCATACCAGTGAAGCTGTTCCTGTTTATGCAACTATTTCTACTTCAGGCGTTGGCACAGGACAAATCTTCTCCGTTAGTGAAGGTGTTTTCTATTATGATGGATTCTTCATCCAAAATGATGCACAAACTGTAGCTACATCAAAGTATAACAATACAACAGCAACTGCACGTATTGGTTTTGAGATTCAAGAAAATATTGTAACAAACAATTCTGATACTTCATTATTAGATCCAGCACAAGATGCTTCAAATTATCAAGCACCAGGTTCTGACCGCTATAATGTAGAATTGGTTCTTGCTACAAGAGCATTAGATTCTATTGACGACACTAAATTTATTGAATTAGCTCGTGTAGAAAATGGTTACATTGTTAAATCCAATAAGTATCCACTATATGCGGTACTAGAAGAAACATTAGCTCGTAGAACCTATGATGAATCTGGTAACTATACTGTAAAACCTTTTAATATTACCTTAGAAGAAAACAGTTCAAATACTGCACAAACAAATGTTATTTTGTCTCCAGGCAAAGCCTATGTTTATGGTTATGAATATGAAACAAATTCTCCAACAACTTTAGTCATTGATAAACCAAGGACTACTGCTTCTTTTAATAATAAAAAAGTGACAGCAGATTATGGTAACTTTGTTTATACAACAAACCATTTTGGTTCATTCCCAATTAACAGTTTAGTTACTATTGATTTGCATTGTGTTAACACCGCATCTATCAATACATCGACTACTGGCACAATTGCCAACACAAAGATTGGCACTGCACGTATTAAATCTATTGCTTATGATAGTGCTTCTAATACATCAAATGCACAAACATATCAATATAAATCTTTCTTGTTTGATGTTAATGTAAATAATTCTATTACAGGTAATGCTAACTCAACAACAACCAACACAACTCAAGTTCAACTTTTTGGTACAAGTTACAGTAAAGTTGATAATGCTTATGCTGGTGCAAAACTTAGAATTACTTCTGGCGCAGGTTCTATTGATGGAACAAAATCTATTGTAAGTTACAATGGTGTTAATCAAATTGTTGTTGTTTCTAGTCCTTTCACACAAACTCCTAATGGTTCTTCATTGTTCTCTATTGACTTTGAATTTAATGATACCGAATCTTTAGTTAATTATTCTTCAACAACTCGGGTGGTTGGCGCAGATATTGCTGCCCGTTCGAAAGATGCTAATTTTAATAATGATGTGTTTATTACAGAACCATCTTATGAACCGCTAATCTTTAAATTAGGTCAGGAATATGTTTCTCAAAATAGTATTGCTGATTTATCTTTTTCATACCGAAAATTATATCAAACTCAATCATTTGGTTCTTCCCTATCACCGTCATTAACATTAGGTTCTGGCGAAGCCTTGGCTTCAGGAACTTCTACATCAACACGAGCTACCAATTATTACATTACTGTAACAACACAAGGCACATCACCGTATACCGTTGGTAGTGTGATTCCTGCTGATAAGTTTACAGTAGATGTTGGAACAAATCGTATTAATGTTGTTAATGGTAATAACATGGTTGCTAACATTATTAGCACAATCGATGTTTCCACTATCAGTCAAAAGAATAAAACTTTTGTAACTGGTAATACTATCATTCAAACTACTGGTGGAATAGACGTATTTGGAAATAGTGCTGTAATCTCTTACTCTACTAATGGTCAATGTCATATTGCTTCTAGTTTTATAGAAAAAACGCCTGGTACTGCTCAATCTCTTTTCGTAACGGATGTTACCGCAATAACTAACATTTTAGATTTCAATGGTAAAGCAATTACTACAGCTAATGCTGCAATTGCTACAAATATTACAGACAGATACACATTAGATAACGGTCAAAGAGATTCTTATTATGACCATGCTTCTATTAAACTGAACACAAAGTCTACTCCGCCAGTTGGACCAATTGTTGTATATTATAGTCGTTTTCTATCCTCTGGTGCTGGCTTTTTCACAGTAGACTCTTATAATGGTATCAATTATGGAGATATTCCAGTCTATCAGTCTTTTAAAAAATCTGAAAGATTTAAGTTGAGAGACTGTTTAGACTTTAGAGTTGAAAGAGCGGATGCTACAGCTGGTTCAGGTTCCACAGTAACGTTTGACGTAGATTCGTCAACCACCGGTCCTAAAGTGCCGGAGAATGGTTCAGATATAACTTTAGATTACTCATATTACTTAGCTCGTATTGATAAAGTTATTTTAGATAAAACAAAACAATTGCAAGTTGTCAAAGGTATTCCATCTTTGTCTCCTGAAATGCCTTCAGATACAAGTACAGGAATGACTTTATATGTTCTAACATATCCACCTTACGTTTCTTATTATAGTGATATTACTACTAAACAAATTAACCATAAACGCTATACTATGCGTGATATTGGTCAAATTGAAAAACGTGTTGAAAATTTAGAATACTATACAGCTTTATCTTTGTTAGAACAAGATACTTTAAGTAAATCCGATTTAACAATTTTAGACACGCAAAATTTACCACGATTTAAAAATGGCATTCTTGTTGATGCGTTTAAAGGCCACTCTGTCGCTGACGTATCTAATGATGACTATGCAGCTTCTATTGATCCTAAAAATAAAGAATTAAGACCTTCATTTAATATTGAAGTTTCTAAATTAAAATTTGATGCAGCTAATTCAACAAATTATGCGTTGACAGGTTCTTTATTGTCTGCAAATACAACTACTGTTCTTGCAATCGACCAACCTAAAGCTTCAAAATCAACGAACGTTAACCCATTTAATATTGTTAACTTTCTTGGTAAAATTAAATTAAGTCCACAATCCGACATATGGGTTGATACAGATAGAAAACCCGATGTTCTTGTAAACATTGGTGGTGACAGAGATGCTTGGGATGTAATTCTTAAAAAAGTTGGAGTTAGCAACTGGAATTACGAATGGAATTCATGGAACACGGTATGGACTGGTAATGAACAAACTACAGGCGCTACAGCAGTTACTTTACCTAACTGGGGCGGCGGTGTTCCACAACCTCTGTGGGCAACACAACTCACTACTGTGCAACAAGGACAAACAAGATCCGGTACTGCTACGTCTGTTGGAGTTGGCGCAATTACACAATCGATTGGTGATAGAGTAGTTGACGTATCTATTGTTCCATTTATGCGAGACATTAACGTTCTGTTTGTTGGTACAGATTTTAAACCAAGAACAACATTATATCCATTCTTTGATAATACTTCTGTTGAAAAATATGTTGGCGACCGTGTTAATCGTTTCTATCTTGCCAATAACAACATTAGATTGAATACAAACCTAAGCAATCCAGAAATTGCTAATGTTATTAATAGAGACACAAATACTTCTATTGGTAATGCTTTAATTGCTCACGTTTCTAACAATATTGTTCATGTGACCAACGTTACTGCAAATGCAACTTTTAACGTTGCAAATTTGAAAATTGTTGGTTCACAAACTGGCCTATCTTACAACGTAACTTCTTATGAACATGTTGGTGGTATTTGTCGAGGCGCTACATCAAACACTATTACTTTAACAGTAGATGCAGCTGGTGTTGGCCAATCTAATACCTATGTTGGTACAACAATCTTTATTCCCGAAGGAACAGGTGTAGGCCAGTCTGCAACCATTACTGCTTATAACCCTTCTACAAAGGTAGCAACTGTTACTCCAAATTGGACAAAAATTCCACTTGCAGGTGACACTGCTTATGCTATTGGTAGAATTAAGTCTGATGCTTCTGGTTCCGTTGTTAGTTTGTTCTCTATCCCAGCGGGCACTTTCCGTGTTGGTGAAAAACTATTCCGTTTAAATGATAATAGTGTTGGAGACATTCCAAGTTCATCTACAAACGGTGATGCGTCATTCTTTGCTCAAGGTATTTTACAAACTGTCGAAGAAACTATCGTTTCTACAGTTCAACCAACAATTCAACGTGTTAACGTAAATGAATCCCGAGTGGTTACTACGACCGTTTCACAGCGTCAAGTTGTTGTTGGTTGGTATGACCCATTAGCGCAAACATACTTGATTAGTCCAGAACAATATCCTGAAGGTGTTTACCTATCTAAGTTGCGTTTCTGTTTCAAGTCAAAAGATGAAACAGTACCAATTACGTTACAAATTCGTCCAACAGTTAACGGCTATCCTTCAGCGTCTGTAATTTATCCGTTCTCTACTGTTTCTTTAACACCAGATAAAGTTAAAGTAACCGCTTCTCCAGATTTGGATGATGCAACAAAGTACACAGAATTTGTGTTTGATTCTCCTGTTTATATTCAACCAGGCGAACACGCATTTGTTCTATGGTCTAACTCCAACAAGTATGAAGTTTATACTGCTGAAATGGGTAAACTAGATTTGGTCACAAGTCGTCAAATCTCAGAACAACCTTATGGTGGTTCTCTATTCTTGTCACAAAACGGCTCAACATGGACTGCTGACCAGAATTTGGATATGATGTTTAGAATTTATAGAAGCGATTTTGATACTGACGAAGTAGTTGCTTCGTTTGAATTGGCAAAACCTGCGGCAAACTCTTTTAACTATAGCGTTATTCAATTGATGACTTCTGGAATTCAATTACCTAATACTTCTATAAATCACCAATACAAATCGGAAATTGCTTCTGGAGGTTTTGCTGGTTATAAGTCAATTAGCCCATTCTTTGATTATGATATTATTGATAATAGTGGTGAGAGAGAATTGAATCCTGCTACTGGAAATTCAACGTTTACCTTACGTAGTACTTTACAATCTAATTCATCTTTGATTTCTCCTATACTTGACGTTTCAAGAATGGGTATTATTACAGTTGGAAATAAAATTAATAATTTACCATTGTTAAACGCCGACATTACGATTGCAAATACGGGTTCAGGCTATGCTAATGCTTCTGACGTTATTGTAACTATTACTGGTGGAAATGGTTCGGGCGCATCTGCGGTCGCTAACGTTGTTTCTAACACAATCGATGCAATCTATATTGTTGATGGTGGATTCGGTTATACTACATCTCCAACAATCACCATAACAAGAGGTTCTGGCGGCGGCAACAATGCTTCAGCAATATATAACGGTGAAGATAAGAAGACAGGTGGTAATGCTACTGCTCGATACATCACACGCCGAGTAACTTTGGCAGACGGTTTTGATTCTGGTGACCTTCGTGTTTATATGACTGCTTACAAACCAACAGGCACCAACATTCTTGTATATTACAAAGTATTGTCTGCTTCGGATGCTGAAGCACTTGAAGATAAGAATTGGACATTGATGACTCAAGTTGGTAATTCCAATTTTGTGTCTCTAAATAATATAGACTATCGTGAATTATTATTTGCGCCTGGCTCTGATGGTGTTCCAAGCAATGCTTTAAGTTATGTTGCCGGTAATACATTATTCTCAACATTTAGAACGTTTGCAATTAAAATTGTTATGACAAGTTTGGAACCTTCTGTGATTCCAAAGATTAGAGACTTCAGAACAATTGCTCTACCAGCAGGTTAATATGGACACAGTACAAGTAACCGATTCAACTTTTGTGAGAGATATTCATTCTAAGGCTATTCTAAATACAGATAGAAAGGGCCTAAATGAATATCTTATGAAAAAAGAAATTGCAAAAAAACAAAACGTTGAGGCCGAAGAAACGAAAAACCGATTGACGGCAATAGAACAAGATATGCAAGACATTAAACGATTGCTTGTAGAACTAAATTCGATGAGAACAATAAATGGCAATTAATCAATTAAGTACCTCAAACACATTCCAGCAATGGTTAAGTGCTACTCAAGTTTTGATTGAAAAATCAAATTACTTTGAGGGCGTTTCTAATGCTGTTTTTTCTACTGCTAATACGGTCTATCAAACTGCAAATAATGTTTCTAATACAGCTAATGCTTTTTACATATACAATACAATAGCATATGCACAATCTAACGTTTCTTTTAACGTAGCAAATCAAGTTTACATAATTGCTAACAATGCTGCAAACACAGCTAATTTAGCCTTTGTATATTCAAATAATTCATATACTTCTGCAAATTTATCATTTATCTATTCAGCTTCTGCTTCAAATACTGCTAATGCCGCATACGCTGTTGTTAATACAGCTTTTACTTCTGCTAATGCTGCGTTTAATCATGCAAATAATGCTTTTGTTTATGCTAATTCGGCTTTCACAACATCCAATCTAGCATACACATATTCAAACGTAGCAGTTGCAAACGTTAATAGTGCTGCAGCTAACGCATTAGCAGTTGTTCAATCAGCAAATGCAACGATTAACGCAGCAACAATACTGATTCAAAGTTCATACAATTCAGCTAATTTGTTTTTAGGCTACATTGCCAATAATTCAAATTTGGCTCTACTAACGAATGATGTGGATACTGATAATAATTTAAGATACATCTTATTTACCGATACTGTTCCACTTTCAAATAATGGTGTTCTAACACAAACTTTTGTTTCAAATACAAAACTATATTATAATCCTTTATCTGGACAATTAAACGCTTCAAATTTCAACTCTCTTTCTGATGAGAGATTTAAAAAAGATGTTATCTATATTGAAGATGCTGTTGCAACATTGAAGAATATTGATGGTGTTAAATTTGCATGGATAGAAAATGATAACCATTCATATGGTGTTATTGCTCAACAACTCGAAAAAATATTGCCGGAGTTGGTAAATGGGACAGAACAAAAGACTGTCAATTACTCAGGTTTAATAGCTTTCTTGATAAATGCGGTAAAAGAATTGGACACTCGTGTTTTAGAGCTAGAAAAGATTATAAATAACAAGAACGCCGAGTTCTAAAAGGGAGCGAAGATGGCCATCAAAGTAAGCGGTACAGTCGTTGTCGATGACAACCGCAACATCATAAATGCTAATTCAGCATCATTTACTGGAAACACTGGTATTGAATTACCGGTGGGAACCACTGCTCAGCGTTCGGCCAGTCCTAAGATTGGTACTTTGCGATTTAATACTCAAGACGATAAGTTAGAAATATATAAGGCTGGTGGTTGGGCCTCAGCTGGGCCTAAAATTGGTTCAATATTATTTGGCGCAGGTTTTCGTAGTGATGGAAGTGGTTAAAAAAGGTTTTTAATATGAGTGATGAGATTATTGTTTATTGGGGGTTTTCAGGATTTGATGTTGGTGGAGAAACACAATATAGGTTTGATGACCCAAAAAGAATTAAGTTGGATAGTAAAGAGTTAGATAAGGAAAATGGATTAAGTTTACAGTTTACAAAATGCCCAGCATATAAAGATGTAATTGAATCAACTTTTACCCTAAATAGCCCTTTCGATTTTACAATTAGAAGTAGCAATGGACAGTTTATGTTTGATGCTCCTTATGCAAATCAGGAATTTTTGAATAAGTATTTTCTTATTCGTGACGTTAAAAGTAAGTTTTTTACTTTTAAAACACCGTTTTTGTTCTTTTGTGAAGAATCTTTACATATGCAACAGACTGGTGCTTTTTTTAACCAGAATGGTTTTATTGATAAGACTTTAATTATTCCTGGAAAGTATGATATAGGTAAATGGTTTAGGCCTTTAGAGACACCATTTATCTTTAAAAATGATATTGAAAGTGTGAGTGTGTCGGAAAATGATGTTTTGACTTATGTTAATTTTTTAACAGACAAAAAGGTAATTTTAAAACGTTTTCATTACACACAAGAAATGGAACAATTAGTCCGAGAAATGTCAGGACTAAAAAGATTTAAGACAGAGTTTAAACCTTTGTCTTGGTTTTATAAAAAATTTTCTTCGAATGGAATAAAAAAGAAAGTTTTAAAATTAATTAAAGAAAATTTGGTGTAACTAGGAGAAAAATATGGCATCAGGAATTTTAGGGCAATCAGATATAACCGTTGCTTCGACATGGACGACAGTTTATACCGTCCCTGCTGGAAAACTTGCTACAGTAAACGTAAACTCATTAAATTATGGTGCGTCAACTATTAGGGTTGATATAGCTTTGTCAACACAAGCAAGTACTCCAACAACATCAGAATATATAGAGTTTTCTGCTGCGGTTTCGGGTTATGAAGTTTTGGAACGTGGCGGCTTTGTTTTGGAAGCTGGAAGAAAAGTGTTTGTACGAAGCACAACACCAAGTCCAACTTTAGCAATAACAGTAACAGGATATGAGGAATAAAAAATGTCTAGATATTTAAAAACAGCTACAGCTGCGGTTTATAGAAACAAGAAAACATATCTTGTTGCTGGAAATTATACATTCTCCGTGCCTTTTACTTCTAATGAAGTGAAGGTTATGGTTTTTGGCGGCGGTGGCAACGCTTGTTTTACATGTATTAACGCAGCAGGTAGTGCTTACAATTGTGGTTTTGTTCTGGGTGCTGCAAGTGGGCCAGGCGGTGGATTCTCAGAAAAACTTTATACCGGTGTTGCAGGATCTTCAGCTTGTATCGTTTTAGGTTCGGCTACTTCCAACTCAAGTTTTTGCATTTCTGGCGCTGGCACGGTTGCTGCCACAGGCGGCCGCCTTCTAGGTGGAAATGGCACGCCTTGGTGTCATTGTTATGGAATAGGATCCGGAGGTGACATTAATCGTTGTGGATCAGCAGGCCAAACTCAATGTTTGTGTTATGCCATTTCATGTAGTGCCCCAAATGTTTGTTGTTATGTGACCGTTGGAGCATTGATTGGTGGCGGAAGTCCAGGTAACTCGGTTAATAACGGTATTGTAGATACTCTAAGTACCGGCTCTCAATCGACAAATTGTGTTATATTCCAGTGTACTACCGGAAATTATTATGGATACGGATGTTGCAAATGTTGTAGTGTCAGATATTGGAGCCAAAATGCAGGTTTTACTAGAGGATATGGATGTTGTCCAGTTTCTTCTGCCACATATTACGGCTTTGATTGGGACGTTGTAGGTGGTGACTCATGTGCTACATCCAATTTTACACTTCCCTCAGGATGTGCGTTTTGTTCAGTACCTTGTAATACGGATCCAGCATATTGTGGTTGCTATTGTTGTGCATCAGGTCCTGGCGGCGGATGTTACGGTACACCTTGTTGCGGAGGCTCAATGCCTGGTTACATTGGTGATTCTTGCTGCTACTTTATTTTTACTCAACGATTACTTCAATGTGTGTGTGGATCATTAGGCGGCCAAGCTGGTGTAACTGGTTCTGGTGGTCCAGGTGCCGCAGGCGGTGTAGGCGGAGGCGGAGGCGGAGTATTTTTAAATCCAGCTCTGCCTTCAGGATGTGCTCATTGGCAGGCACCGTGCATTGTTACTCCAGGCTCCCACCCTGCAGGATGTTGCCTTGCTACTGGCGGCAATGGACTTGTTATTGTTTACTATTAAAAAAGGACAAAAAAATGACTAAAGAAGAACTACAAGGAAAAATTTCAGAAGCTGAATCAAGAATTACTGCTTATAATGCTTTTCTTGAAATTTTAACAACTAAATTGGAAAAAGTAAACGCTGGACAACCAGTGACTTTTAGGCCAGAAGCTCCAATTAATGAAGCTTCAACAAAGGAAGAAAAGGTAACTCATCTTGAAACGTCTATCAAAAACCATCAAGATGCGATAACTCACGAACAACAAGTTATTACTGATTGTACAACTGAGTTACGTAAACGAGATCCTGGCGTTTAAAGGGATTTAATATTTTATAATGATATGATTGAAACAAATATAGCATTACTCACAGGAATGCCTAGAAGTGGAACGACTTACCTTCAGAAACTTCTAGGCACCAATCCTTCAATTAAAACAGACACAAGAACTTGTCATATACCTGAATATATTTCAGGTCTTAAAAAAGTTTTTGAGCCCGGTCAAGATGCTTCTTCCACTACGATAGAACAAACACAAAAAGAATTTGAAACTTTTGTGAAGGGTGGAATTTTAGCTAATTGCCAAGAAGAAAAAATAAACCTTTTTAAATCAAGATATTATTTAATACATTTTAATTTAATTAAAGAATTGTTTAAAGACACAAAATATATTTTTGTAGCTCGAGATTTAAAGGATATTGTTTTATCAATATATCATTCAACAAAAAAATACAATTATAGAGAAGGTTATGATGGGTTAACTAAACGAGATGCCATTGGTTGCGTTTTAAATAATTCTTTTTTATCACAATCTTTAAAATTATTACCTTACACTTTTGATATTATAAATGATAATACAGATAATTTTTTGACTTTAAAATATGAAGATTTATGCCTACAAACAGAAGATAGTTTAAATAACATTTCACAATTTTTAAATGTAAAAAACGAATACAATTTTGATTTATTGGACACTAAAAATTACCACATAGATACCTTCTATAAACATACAGTATCACATGAGGTTACTGACAAAAATATATGTTTTAAACAATATGAACAAAATGAATTTACAAAAGAACTTGATTTTAATTTGAGAAAAATGTTTCCTGATTACTATAGTTTTTTTAAATATTGAGGATAAAATGAACGATACCGAAGAAAAAATTACCAAACATTTATTTTTATTAAGTCCAAATAATTGTGGATCTTCTTACATAAATGAATGTTTTAAAAATTCAAAAGATATTGCTGCGCTTGAAAATGAAGGACAAGATGAATCTTATTTTTTTGGGAAAAAAACAGCAGATTTTGAAGAAAATATATCTTTCATCTTTACAAAAAAAGCAAGAGATTTTGAAGATGATGATTACGTTCAATGGGTAAGAACTGAAGCTGCGTGGACCGAAAAATGGGAATTAGTTAATCCAAATGCTCAATGGAGATTTCAAAAAAGTCCTCCTGATATTTTAAGGCCACATATATTACTTGACGTTTTTGTTAATCTTTCCTTTTTAATAATGGCAAGAAACCCATATGCTATGGCCGAAAGTATTATCAGGTCTAATCCTACAGCTACTTTAGAAGATATTGCTAACCATTGCATAGACTGTTTAATAGCTCAAAGAAAAAATAACTACTTGATGGGTAATAATTTCTGTTTCACATATGAAGATATGTGTGACCGGCCAGAATGGGTTGAAAAGAACATTAAAGAAAAATATAATATTGAAGACTTTTCTTTAACGTTACCTAAAAAACATAAAATTAAAAACAAATATGATAGTATTCTTGTTAATAAAAATGAAGAACAAATTAACAGATTGAAAAAACATCAAATTGAATTTTTAAATTCCGTATTTAAAAAATATATGGACACTATGGATTATTGGGGCTATACACTTTTGGATGAAAAAGAAAGTGGTTTTTATGTTAATCAAATTTTAGAAATTGATAACTCAAAATTAAAAGAAAAAGTTTTATCTATTGAAGATTCTTATTGGTCCAAACAAACTGATAGACAAGAATATTTTGTAGAGCATGATAAAACAGAATCTATAATTCTGTTTAGTAAGCCAGAAGGCACAGAAGATCCAATTTATGGAAAAGAACAAATTGTTGATAAAGAATTGATGCTTTTGTTTAAAGAAGATTTCTCAGATTTATTCATTAAATTAAAAACTCACTTTTTTAATTCTGGTGAAATTGGAAGAATTTTGTTGGCAAAATTAAAACCAAACTGTACAATACCTCCACACCAAGACCACGGTCCTCATTTGGAAAAATGTAGAAGATTACACATTCCGCTAATCACAAATGATAATGTTGATTTTATTGTGGATGATAAGTCACACAATCTAAAAGAAGGATTTGTGTATGAATTTGATAACACTAGAACTCATCATGTTACAAACAATTCAGATGAGGAAAGAATTCATTTGATTGTTGATTGGATATACTAATGTCTGATTTTAAAATTCATAAAAATTTTGTTGAGGAAGAACATTGCCTTTCTTTTTTGAAAGACGTTGAAGAAAACCTTCATAATTTTATTGAAAATACTAATGGTCCTTTCAGAAAATTTTTAAGATTGGATAATACTCCTATTTTTAATGAGTTACATAATTTATATTTGAATAAAATCGTTGATGTTTTAGGATTGAATAACGTTACAATTGATCCTATGCTTGGAATATTATACAGTAATATTTCAAAAGGCGGATTCATACACCTTCATATAGATTCGTATCCTCCTTACAACACCAAAGAATATGTTAATTACAGATTTAATTTGATGCTAAATAGAGGTACAGGTGAAGAATATAATCCAATAGTGGAAAATGTTGATTATCAGGTAAATGCTGGAGATGCTTGGTCATTTTCAGCTTCCTCATATGAACATGAGACTAAACCTTTATGTGAAGACACACCTAGAATTGTATTACAATATGGTTTTATGTTGAACAAACAACAATATGAAAATCTTAGTGGTATCAACCTTACTGATAGAATGAAAGAATATTATGCAAAAAATTCTCGTAATGGGATTGCCAGGAGCCGGAAAGACTTTTTTAGCCAAAGCGCTGAAATCTTACCTGGAATCTAACTCAAACGTACACAACATGCCATTGCACAGAATGGCTGAACATGAAATGATGCCATTTTCTTGGCAAGCTAAAGTTGATTGGTTCAACGCAGATGAAATAAGAAAACGATTCAATGATTGGGATTTCAGTAAAGAAGGACGTATTCGTCAGTCTTTGCGAATGGCGGAGTTTGCATTTAAAAGTACTGGTGATTTTGTCATCTGTGATTTTGTTGCACCATTACCTGAGATGAGACATAACTTCAAAGCTGATTGGGTTATTTGGGTAGACACGATTGAAGCTGGTCGATATGAAGACACCAATAAAGCATTTGTTCCTCCTGATGTGTATGATTTCAGAGTGACAGAACAGAACGCTGAAAAATGGGCTGAGTTTATTGGCCACCACATTTTAGAAAACAAACGTAGGCCGGTGTTCAATTGGCAAAAAGAAACGGTACAAATGCTAGGCCGTTGGCAACCATGGCATGAAGGTCATCGTAAGTTGTTTGAACGTGCTATTGCTAAAACTGGTCAAGTGGTTATTCAAATTAGAGACTGCCAAGGTTGGCAAGGAAGCAATCCATTTGCCATTGAGCAAGTTAAGAATTTTATCAAGCGAGATTTAGAGCCTATATATCAGGGACAGTTTGAAATACAAGTTGTACCAAATGTGGTAAACATTACATATGGTCGTGACGTTGGATACAAAATTGAACAGGAAGTTTTTGATGAGGCAACACACAGTATAAGTGCCACTAAAATCAGAAAACAAATGGGAATTGAGTGATACCAATAAAAGAAGTTTGGCAAAAGCGGTCAGTTGGCGCTTGACAGGAACTATAGATACGTTTATAATATCTTGGTTAATAACAGGTCAACTGTTGCTTGCCAGCAGTATAGCATTTACTGAGGTGATAACAAAAGTGATTTTATTTTGGGCACATGAACGTGTTTGGAATAAAGTATCGTGGGGTAAAGAATAAGGAATATTATGACATATACAGTCTTTCATATTGATGGTGGTGCCGGCAGAGTAATTGCTGCTATACCCGCACTAATCAAATATAACAAATTAAATCCGGACGACAATTTTAAAATCTTAGTCCATGGTTGGGATACTTTACTTTGGGGCATTCCAGAATTGCAAGATAGGGTTTTTAATCCTGATAATAAGGGTACCTTCGAAAATATTGTTTATGGATGTTCCAGAATAGTAGCTCCAGAACCTTATAGAGAACCTGCCTACTTTAAACAACAGATTTCTTTAGTGCAAGCTTTTGATGCTTGTATCAATAATACAACCGACCATAGTGATTTAGGACCACCTAGAATGGTTTTGAACAAACTGGAAGAAAAATACGCAGCTAATATTATTGAAGATGTTAAGAACCAGCAGAAAAAGAATATTACCGTAGTTATTCAACCATATGGTCGTGGTGCTAAAATAGATAGAGGCCATTTGATTGATGATGCCTCAAGGTCATTGGACGTTTCTGCGTATTTACTGTTAATTAAAAAACTATCCGTAAAATATAATTTAATTTATTTTGGTGATAAAGAAATGGCAGTAAATGAAGATACTTACACTTTAAAGGTACAAGCCGATTTGAGAGGTTGGGCATCAATTATTGAATCTGCTGATTATTTTGTTGGATGTGATTCTGTTGGCCAACATATGGCTCGAGCATTTGATAAACCAGGAACAGTAATTTTTGGTTCAACTTTTCCAGTTAACACTTCTTATCCGGAGCATTTTCAGATTATTGAAAAAGAAGGAAATAAGAAGTACTCTCCTATTAGAATAACGAATCTAGACTGCCATTTGGCGGATAGGTATAATGATAAACTTATGGAATTTTCTGAAGAAGAAATACATGAAATTTTTATGCAAATTGTTAAAGATATTGAAAAGAAGGTAAAGTGATGAGTTTAAATATATTAGCCGTTAATCCTGGCCACAATGGTTCTGCTGCATTGGTATCGGATGGAAAATTAATTTCCTATATTGAAGAAGAAAGGTTGACCCGTGAAAAATATGATGGCAATCCTTTTATGGGTATGTTGCATATTATGAAAGAACATCCTATTGATATTTTAGTTATTGGTGGAGTTTCAATACATAATTTAGGAAGTTTGCCATGGACTGGTGAAAATGCTTATGAAGCTTTAGTTAGAAAGCATTATCCCAAAGCTAAAATTATTAAAGCATCCGATAACCATCACATGGGCCATGTTGGATGTACATTCTACAATTCAGGTTTTGATGAAGCTATCGTAATCGTTATTGATGGTTCTGGTAGTTTTAGTAGTCATACTATGTCTAATGGTCAAACAGCTATGGGTTGGGAAACTGATACTGCTTTCGTTTGTAAATATCCAGACGATTACACTTTGTTGTTCAAGAGATATGGAAATGAGTCTACTGCTCAATATAGTGATGGTGTGCATGAATTTGACGATTCTGTTCCTACAGTAAAAGCTTATGAAGGTGTTTCAAATTACCTTGGATTTGAATACATCGAAGGCGGCAAAACAATGGGATTAGCTCCTTATGGAAAAGAAGATCCAAATATTCCAGAACTTCTTATTAATTCTAGAGGAAATAAGAATGTTTTCCGACCACATTTTCCTGCTGGTTCAATCATAGACCAATTTAAAAATCCATATCTAAGACAGAAAGATAACCCAAAAGAATGGCATAGAGACTTCAGTAAATGTCCTGATGTTGCTAAAAATTTGGCTTATAAGATGCAAAAACAAAGCCAACAGGCTGTTTTGGATTTGATTAAAACAACTATCGAAAAAACTGGAATTAAAAATGTTTGTATTGCTGGTGGTTATGGTTTAAATTGTACAGCAAACTATTTCTATAGAAAGAATTTGCCTGCTGACGTACAACTTTTTTGCGATCCGGTTTCACATGATGGAGGCACATCTATTGGTCTGGCAAAAATTGTATGGTATCAAGAGACTAAATCAACAGATAAGTTTCCTTTAGATACTGTTTATTTGGGACCAAAGTATGATCCTGAAACCTACTTGAGTGATGTGGATACTGAAAAATTTGATGTTGTAGAAACAACCGCAAAAGATGTGGCTAAACTAATTTCAGAAAGAAATATTGTTTCTATCTTCCAAGGTTGTAGTGAAGCTGGTCCACGAGCTTTAGGAAACAGGTCTATTCTTTATGACCCAACTGACCCGAACGGCAAAGATTATGTCAATATCGTAAAAGGTCGTGAGTGGTTTAGGCCTTTTGCCGGAACAATCCTAAAAGAACATGCAAACGAATGGTTTGATATGGCTGGTATGGAAGAATCGCCTTATATGATGTATGCTATTGACGTTCAATCTGACAAGCAACATATTATTCCATCCATTAACCACGTTGATGACACATGTAGAATTCAAACTGTCACAAAAGAACAGAATAAACACTACTATGAATTGATTACTGAGTTTAAAGAAATCTCTGGAGTCCCTATTCTGTTTAATACATCTTTCAACTTAGCAGGTGATCCTTTAGTTGAAACGATAAAAGACGCCTTAGAAACATTAGAGAAATCGGAAATGAAGTACTTGTACTTGCCAGAAATCTCAAAGTTGTTGATTAAGAAATAAAAATAAGGGGCTTGTCCCCTTATTTTAATGAGTTTGCAAATTCAAGTAGATTAGAAAACTCTCTAGTCTTTTCTTTAAGTTTCCTATTGGCAAAAGTATTCAATTTGTCTTTAGTCTCATTGTACATGCCCTGCTTTAACAGTATGGGTTTACAATGAACGGAGTCTCCCACTTTCAAGTCGTGGAGTTTATCTCCAACAAAATAACCACCTTTAAATTTCAATCTTAAATCGTTTTCGGCCTTTTTTAACATGCCATTGTTTGGCATAGAATAAAGGTCTTCTTTTAGATTTGATGTTGAATAGAATAAGCCCGTAATGGATTGTATTCCATGATTACCAAAAGCATCAAGCATTATTTTATTTGATTGTTCTACTTTTTCTATAGTTATTTTGTTTTGTGTAATATCTGGTTCATTGAAAAAGATAACAACATTGTATCCTTTTAACCTCATTATTTTTATGGCTTCCAAAGATTCGGGTATAAATCTCATAAATAAGTCAGAAGGTGTATTTTGGTTTTCTATAATTACACCATTTCTTTCTATTCCTATAGTCTCTTTGGTAAAAGTTGTTGGCCAAAGCGGCAGGTCAATCGTTGAAAAAGAATTTTTTGAAGAAAATCTTCCCATTTTTAAATCTCCATAATGATATAAAATATATAGGCTGGTTTTGAATACTTGTTTTGACTAAATAGGCATACAAAAAGGGGAGTCCATTTTGGCAGCTTATACCGAAATCTATATAGAACAATATACCGATTTTTCTACCAAGATAAATCTATCCGATGACCAAGGAGATTCAATGAACCTCGTTGGTTATTCTGCTTCCTCACAAATGAGAAAGTCGTATTATTCTTCTTCTGTGGAAACATTCACCGTCAACTTTACCAACCGAGCGGCTGGTGAAATTGAAGTTACAATGACTTCCGCAAACACAGCAAACGTTTCTCCAGGTAGATATATGTTTGACGTAGTAATAACAGACCCAACAGCAAAGCGCAGCCGTGTTGTTGAAGGTATCGTTAACGTTCTTGCTGGAGTTACACGATAATGGCTGGCATTAATGTAGTTGTTACACCTGGTCGTCAGATTGGTTCAGTATCAGTCAAAAAGACCGTTCCAACTACTGTATCGGATCCCAATTTCAAACCTGAAGTGTCGGTTTCCACATCGACAATTTCAGACATTGAAACGGCTGGTGTAGAAAATGGATATACATTTATTTACAATTCTACTACTCAGAAATACCAAGCTTCTCCAATCAACTTAGCAGACGTTAATGTTGAGAGGATTCAAGGTGGTAAATTCTAAATAAATAAGAAATAATTATAATAATAAAAGGGCTATAAAATGGCAAATACAGTTATTCAACTAAAGTATTCTACCGTAACGTCTACGCCAACTACGCTAAACGTAGCTGAACCAGCGTATTCGTTTACGTCAGATAAACTTTTCATCGGTAATAATACCGGCACCGTTCTAACAATCGGCGGTAAATATTATGTTGACATTATTGATGCTGCAACCGCATCGTCTACTGTAAATACGGTAGTTAAACGTGATGCACAAGGCAATGCGGCTTTCAACGGTGTTACTGCAAACTTCTTTACTGGTGCTCACATCGGTAACTCGACAACTGCAACCACTTGGCAGACTGCAAGACTAATTGGTGTTTCTGGTGATGCAACTGGTCAAGTTTCAGTTGACGGTTCTGCAAACGCAAACGTTCCATTAACACTATCAAATTCAGGTGTTGCTGCTGGTACATATGGTGGTGCGACACAGATTCCTACTTTTGCAGTTGACGCAAAAGGTCGTGTTACTTCTGCTGCTAACGTAGCAATTGCAACCACTCTTAACATTGCTGGCGATACAGGTACAGATGCGCTTTCTCTATTAACAGATACAGTAACTTTCTATGGCCGTGACGGTTTAACATCTAACGTTATTGCAAGTAACAATGCAGTTATTTTTGACGTTGACAATACTGTTATTCGTACAACAGGTAACCAAGGTATTACCGGCGACCTTACTGTTACTGGTAACTTGAACGTTTCTGGTACTCAAGTAATTGTTAATACAACTACTGTACAAACCAACGACTCATTAATTAAACTTGCTAATAACAACATTTCTGGTGATGTATTAGACATTGGTTTCTACGGTTCATCAAATACGGGTTCTGCTGTTGCTTATCACGGTCTTATTCGTGAAGGTTCAGGCGGCGGTGCTAACGCAGGTAAGTTCTATCTATTCAAGAACTTAAACGTAGACCCAACATCAAACGTTGTTGTTTATGCTAACACCACACGTGCTGACTTGATTACCAACATCACTGGTGGTACAGTTTCAGGTCTTACTGCTGCTGTTGTAGTTGCTGACGGTGGTACCGGTGCAACATCATTCACTAACGGTGCTAT
>Ga0209500_10000836_pt1 | contig 24965 bp, 36 predicted proteins | sample S_140212_EF_Meta_FD_187323 | JGI IMG/M metagenome (GOLD analysis project Ga0209500, IMG submission 187323) | Freshwater microbial communities from Lake Simoncouche, Canada to study carbon cycling - S_140212_EF_MetaG (SPAdes) (version 2) | ecosystem: Environmental > Aquatic > Freshwater > Lake ...
AACCTCAAAGGTTCTTTGCGGGTTAACAACCACTCAAGCATTATCTTGAACCTTAAATCTGGACCAATTGATTTTGGTGGTGATTATGTTCAGGTCAATCCTTATTGGCTTAGTGACCATTATGATGGCGTAGCCTTGAAAGCTTTAAAAGAAATCAAACAGGCATTGCTTTCGGCTGATTATTATGACCACTCCGATGCACAAACAGATTATTTCAATACCGCATATTACTACCACATTCATGTTGGTAAATGGGACAAACCATACGCATGTCAATAATTTACACATACCAAAAATCTAAAAAATTCAGCAAGACCAAAAAGGAAATTGCTGAATATGAAGCGTGGCTTGACTCTGTTAAAAGTCAAACCACAAATTTTTCTCGTGGAATGGTAAAGACTAAAGTGATTAAAACCTCTAGCATTCCACCTTTGGTTGTGCCATCTGGTCGTGACACCAAACAATATAAAAGTTTGGTTACACCTGGCGGCAACACCACAAAACCAGTTTATGGTAAGGTCTATACAGGCACTGCTATGAAAGGCATCGGCACTTTGCACAAATCAAACGCTGTGCCGATTTTTACTGATGAAGAAGCAAAAGACCAAGCAAATATGCGTAGGTAATTTAAAGGAAAAATTATTATGAAAAAACTATTGTTAGTTGTTCCTGTACTTTTGTTGGCGGCTTGTTCGTCACCAAAAGTGGCAGGATTTAAGGATGTAGAATACATCCAACGGCAGGAAGTTATCTTCTCGGCCAAAGAATGTGTTAATGCTCGTATGAAACCAAATATTCAATACGTGCGTCAGCAAACCGACCACGGTGTTGTAATGTTGCCTGTGTTGGTAACTTGCGAACCTGCTTACAATTCAAAATAAGGAAGTGAAATGATTGCAGAAGTTCCAAATATTTTAGGATTTCCACAAAAGACCCTGGAAATGGTGGTGCTTTACGGGATTGGTATTTCTGTGATTGGCACCGTTCTCGTTTTGTTTTGGCGTTACATTCTTTTTGGCGCTGTAGGTTTATTTTGTTTTGTTGTGATGGCAAATTCAGGTAGTACCACACAACCAACAAAAGCACCAGAAGCAGTTGTCAAACAAGAACCTATAAGTGAAGATGAATCCATGTTTTTAGAGGATTGTCAGACTACCACGGATTATACAAAAGAGCAATGTCAGGAAATCTGGAAATCTCAACCTGTTAATGCCCGTAAAATGTACAAGGCCAAAAAAGAAGATTATCTGAAAAATGCAAAATTTTCACGCCTTTAAGGCTGTTGTAAAAAAGCAACACTATGGCCATTAGTCTCGGAGGGGGCTTGACAATTGCCGTCCTTCTGTTATAATGGATCCATAAGTTGAGAAAGCGAGTTAATTATGAAGTTGTTGTCCACAGGTAATCCAAAAGTATTAAAAGGTCAAGCGCAAGGATATAATACTTATATCTTACACTTGGCTCCTGCTAATTTGTCAGGTTATGAAACCTGCGCTAAACGCACCTTTGGTTGCACCGCTGCTTGTTTGAACCTCGCTGGTCGTGGCGGTATGTTCAAAAAAGGCGAAACCACAAACGTCATTCAACAAGCTCGAATTCGTAAAACCAAAATGTTTTTCGAAGACCGTATTACATTTATGAATTTGTTGGTTAAAGATGTTGAATTGGGTATTAAACAAAGCAAACGCCTTGGCTTAATTCCTGTTTTTCGTTTGAACGGCACTTCCGACCTTGCTTTTGAAAAGTATGAGGTCAACCGCAACGGCCAAACCTATTCTAATATTTTCTACGCTTTTCCTGAAGTGACATTTTATGATTACACCAAAATCCTTGGTCGTAAAGTCAAAATGGTTCCTAATTATTCGTTGACATTCTCGGCCGCTGATGGTAATGATGCTGACGTTTATGCAGCTATTCAGCAAGGCTATAATGTTGCTACAGTATTCGGTATTAAGAAAACCTTGCCGATGCCAGAAACCTACAACGGCATTCCTGTGTTTAACGGTGATGAATCTGATTTGCGTTTCTTGGATCCAAAAGGTGTTATCGTTGGCTTGTATGCTAAAGGCAAGGCTAAAAAAGATACCACTGGTTTTGTGAAGTATCCAACTTTTATGATGAAGGCTGCTTAATATGAAAAGAACATTTAAAAATTCTGTTCTTAATCGTGTTGGTCGTAGCACCGCTGTTTTTCTAAAAGCGCCAATCGGCACCAATTTTGTTGTTCCTTACGGAACAGATTTACCAAAACGCACTTGCAAAAAATATGGAGTGACTTTAAAAGTTGTTTCACGTAAAGATTTGCAAATTCAAATAGTGACTATATTATGATGTTTGACAGTTTTAAAACAAGAGGCTTAACCTCAATTTACTATAGAATACCAATTGAATTTTTGGATTCTTTTCGAAGTGAAATGGCAAAGCAAGGAAAGTATTTTAAGATTAGATACCGTGGTCCTCGAGCTAATACGCCATCAGCACGTTATCGCTCGCCGATGACCAGACAATCAACCTGCATCAAACAAGATGCTACACATTTTTCAGCTTATAGTTATTAAAGGAAATTAAAATGGGAACACGTAGTTTAACTTTTGTGTATGAAGGCGAGATGCCTATTATAAACATGTACCGCCAGTTCGATGGATATCCTACTGGCCATGGCCGTGAATTGGCTGAATTTCTAACCTCTGGTAAATTGGTAAATGGATATTCTGAGAAACAATCCGTACAATTCAATGGCATGGGTTGCTTGGCAGCTCAAATGATTGCTAATTTTAAGAATAGTGTTGGAGGTTTCTACATTCATTCTATTGATTCTACCGATTGTTGGCAAGAATATGAATACCACGTTTATGAAGATAAAGTGGTTTTAAAGAATCCCACCGAAGTGATTTTTAGCGGCACTTGGGATGAATTCCACTCTTTCTGTTATGAAGATGAAATTGTGGATTAATAAGGCAAACATGCGAAAGGCTCTTGACAATAGTGCCTTAGTGTGTTATACTGTACCCTCACAAACTAAAAAAGGAAATATATTATGGCTCGTGGAAAATCTAGTAAACTAAAACCGTTCGAAAAACTGTTGACTATCATGGTCTCTGGCAAACCAGTTACAGTAGAAGAAATTGATGCTACTCTTGGCAAAGAAATCTATATGTACCGTTTGTCCACTTACATGTGGCACATTAAAGTACACGCTAATGGTGTTGTACGTCCAGTTAAAGATGGTCGTAAAGTGACCGCTTATCAAATTGTAAACGTTGATGAGATTAAGAAATATTTGGCTCGCACAGGCGCTACAAAATCTGGTTTTGTGCCAGGTGCTGTTGAGAAGAAACCTTCTGTTTCAAAATTGGCTGACCTCAATGCTAAGCCTGCAAAGAAAGTCAAAGTGAAACCTGCTAAGGTTGAAATGGCTGTTCCTTCTAATGTTGCTACGGAAATTAAAAACGAAGGAATCGTTGTTACTGAAATTGTGGAGTAAAAATGATTAATACAAAGTTTGCGCCACAGTTTCAAACTGACCGAAGGTTCCAACTATCACATCGCACATGGAACCGAAGGTTCTTTGATGCGACTAATAGAGAAGATGTGGCGGAATATAAATTCTTCTTGGAAAATAGCCGATGGACCAATAATTGTCCATTCGAGTTGGAATGGCCTTTTTTAAATATTAATGATATGGTTCGAACCAAACTTATCGAAGCTCATATTAACCTAATTCTTAAAAATGCAAAATAACCAAAGAGAAATTCTGTTGATTGCTCAGGAAGAATGTGCTGAAGTAACACAAGCAATTTCAAAAGTCTTCCGATTCGGTATCGATGGTGTTCATAATGGCAGAAGCAATCGTGAGCACCTTGAAGAAGAATTGGGAGACCTTCAATGTATGATTGACCTAATGATTGACGAAGGCTTAATTAGCCAAGAAAAGATGTGGGCGGCTCATGGCCGCAAGCTTGAGAAATTGAAAACGTGGTCTAACATCTTTAATAAAGAGGAAATCGAATGAAGTATTTTAATAATTTGACCGCTGTTGAAAGTGAAATTATCCGCCTTGGTTATTTGCGGTCTCTTTTGACCGTACTTACTAATGCTTATGAAACAAGTAACCAAGAAGACGTTGAAAATTGTATTTGGCAAGCAAAAGAATTGGCAGACAGTATCAATGAAAATCTAGCAGAAGAATTCCAAAATCTGTGGGATACTGTTCGTGATGATGTGGTTGATGATGATTTAACCGATTGGTCTTTTGAAGAACCACAAGAACCTGTGTATGATACCAAACCACTAAGTGATGTTATTGATTCTTGGATTAGAAATAAGTGAATATCTTTTATCTAGATAATGACCCTAAAACGTGTGCAGAAATGCACCTAGACAAACATGTGGTCAAAATGATTATTGAGTATGCTCAACTCATGTCAACAGCTCACCGCTTTCTTGATGGTGAAGAATATATCGACCTGACTGCTAATGGTCGGCGTATCAAACGTTGGCGAATGAATGATGACCTTGAAAATCAATTGATGAAGGCATCACACATTAATCATCCTTCAGGAGTCTGGTGTCGTACTACAGATACCAATTACAAATGGTTATATAATATGTGGACATATCTACTTGATGAATACACCTATCGTTATGGTAAAATGCACGCTTGCGCTCGCCTGCGAGGCACCCTTAAAGCCTTGCCAAACAATATCCGTCAAGGCGGGTTCACACCTCCAACTCCGGCTATGCCAGATGATGTGAAAATTCCTAATGATGTATTGAAGTCTTACCAAAATTACTATATACAGAATAAGGCTCATTTTGCTAAGTGGTCTAAACGACCAGTGCCTTCTTGGTTTGAACAAGGAATAAAATCACATAATGCCAACTTATAGTTTTTTAAATAATGAAACAGGTGAAGTATTCGATTCGTTTATGAAAATCTCAGAAAGAGATGATTATCTAAAAACAAATCCCAATTTTTCACCAGTATTGACTGCACCAAACATCGTTTCAGGTGTATCAACATCAACTCAAAATAGAGTACCAGATGGTTTCAAGGAGGTTCTATCAAAAGTAGCCGAAGCGCATCCTACAAGTCACGTAGCAGATAAACATGGAAAGAAATCTATCAAACAAGTAAAAAACGAACAAATTGTGAAGAAACACGTCCAGAAAATTACTGGCGTAAAAATTTAATTCGTAATGGGAACATGTTTCACTAACCCGAGGGACTCCCGCAAAAGTGGGCGTCCCTCTTTATCTTCCAAAAACGGAGAAAAAATGGCAATAAGTAAAAAGAAAATCCTAACAGGTAATGCCGAGGATGCCGCCACAATCAATGTACAGGCCTCACAGAGGTTAAAAATTCGCATTGATGATTTAAAGACATTTCAGCCTTTAACAGATAATCAAAAAATATTCTTTGATGCTTATAAACGTGGAGATTATTTTGTAGCTCTTCATGGTGTTGCAGGTACAGGTAAAACTTTCTGTGCATTATATAAAGCGCTTGAAGAAGTTTTAGATAAAAATAATCCGTTTAATAAAATAATTATCGTTCGTTCAGCTGTCCAATCTCGTGAAATGGGCCATTTGCCTGGTGACGTTGATGAAAAAATGGAGATTTATCAACAACCTTATGTTCAAATCTGTGATACATTATTTGGACGCCGTGATGCGTACCAGCGCCTAAGTGAACAACATCACATTGAATTCATTTCAACATCGTTCATTCGTGGTATGAGTTTTGATGATGCTATCATTATTGTGGACGAAATGCAAAACTTAACCTTTGAAGAAATCGATACAGTTATGACTCGTGTTGGTTACCGTTCAAAGATTATTTGGTGTGGTGACTATCGCCAGACCGATTTGAATAAAAAGAAAAATGACATGAGTGGTATTTTGAAATTCTTTGACATTGCACACCACATGGGTGCTTTTACAAGAGTTGAATTTACACCTGATGATATTGTGCGTTCTTCTCTCGTGAAGGACTACATTTTAGCTAAACTACAGTATGAGGATAACATTGCGTAATTTTGAATTTGTGAAATTGGAATCTCTGGCGTTCGATTTGAATGCCGAGACTTCCGCATCGGGTAGAGTATATGCAACACCAACCGGTGAAAAGTATCCTTCTATAACTACTGTTTTGTCTTCCTTTAATAAGAAGGCTTTGTTTGAATGGCGTAAACGTGTTGGCGAAGAAGAAGCAAATCGTATTGCAGCCAAGGCTTCTCGCAGAGGTACCAAGTTACATACAGTTTGTGAAAACTATTTGATGGGTGAATTGTCTGGTATGAAAATGCAGACTATGATGCCTGATACCAAAGAGTTGTTTATGCAGCTTCGACCATACATTGATGAAAATGTTGGTAAAGTTTATGGTCTAGAACAAGCTCTTTATTCTCATAAACTCCGTCTTGCAGGTCGTTGTGATTGTATTGCAGAGTGGGATGGTAAATTGTCCATCATTGATTATAAATCTGCTTCACGGGAGAAAAGCGAAGAAGGTATTTTAAATTACTTTATGCAATGTAGTGCTTATGCCGAGATGTTTGAAGAAGTGACGGGAATGCCGATTGACCAAATTGTGGTTGCTATTGCTGTTGAAGATGGTTTGCCACAAATATTTACAAAATCAAAAACCGCATATATAGAACCATTGAATGAGTATATCGGCAAATATTGGAATAAAGCTTGACATATCTCACAAAATCAAGTATAATATTTGATATTGCTGTATGAAGCAAAGAGAAAAGTGTTCTGGACGGGGGTGCGAATCCCCCCAGGTCCACCATAAGAGCATATTGTGTTTTTATGATGGGCCTGACCTAGATTCGACAGGGCAACAAGTAAATTAGTGGACAGCACGGGAATGTGAAACCCGTAGGGTTGGGGGAACTCGGCCGCAGAAGCAAAAAAAGTAAACGCAAACGACTCACAGTTCGCATTAGCAGCCTAAACGCCGCTTAGGGTTTCGGATGGTTTCCTCGTAACAGAATAACCATCCACTAATTTTATGGAGTTATAATGAAAGTTTACATCAGTAATTACCGCCATCACTGGCTTTCACCTTACCACATCTTAAAGTTTGTGTGTTTTTGGGAGAAAGATGATAGCATCTTTTATAACCTTGAAGATAAACCTGATGCACCGTATGAAAAATGGGTTAATCGATTACAACCCATTTGTGAGTTTGGCCAAAAAGTTATGGATATAATTCATCCTAAAATCGACTATGTGAAGATTGACCGATGGGATACTTGGTCTATGGATCACACTCTTGGCCAAATTGCTTTGCCAATGCTCAAGCAATTACAAGCAAGTAAACACGGCGCACCTTTCGTTGATGATGAGGATGTACCAGAAGAATTGAAATCTACTTCAGCACCTCCAAAAGAAAATGAATATGATACTGATGCAAATCATTTCAAACGTTGGGATTGGGTAATGAATGAAATGATTTTTGCATTTGAACACCATATTAATAAAGAGTGGGAAGAAGCATATCGTTCAGGTGAAATAGATTGGAAAAGTGAAGCTTGCGAATGGGACGAAAACGGCAAAGCAAAAATGTTTAAAATGGTTGATGGTCCCAAAAATACCTATGAATGTGATTATGAAGGTATGAAAGTTGTTGAAGACCGCATCAAAAACGGTTTTAGACTTTTTGGTAAATATTATCAAGCACTTTGGGATTAAATTTACTATTGCCTTTTATCAGACATTGGTGATTATAAATAGAAAGTCAGCAACACACAAAGCGCTGACATTTTACACAACACACACAGGAGATTTATATGTCTAACATGACACCGTTCGAAATTCGCCTAGAACTTTTAAAAATGGCGAAAGATATGCTCAATGACGATTATTACGGCCGCAGAGAGATTATATCAAACAGTTGGGCTGTCGCTTGCGAACAGGCCCGCATCAAAGGCGAAACACCGCCACTACATCCGGAGTATCCGGCATATCCATCGGAAAATGAGATTATCATCAAGGCCAAAACCTTGAATGATTTTGTGTCTAACATTTCTACCGAGCAACCAAAGACTAATAGCAAAAAGTCTGCCTGATGGATCGGGAGGTTGCTCTGCGACCTCCCTTAACAAAAAGGAGAAAATATGCGAAAATATTTCGTATCAATCAGCATCATTCTTTGTTTAGCAATGATGACTATCGCAGTTGTAGAGGCAAACCAGATTAAATATTTCTTGCCAAGTAATATTCAATTTTACTCATTGACAAAACCAATGCAGAAACAAGTTGAATGTTTGGCCGAAAATATTTACTTTGAAGCAGGACATGAATCTAAAAATGGCCAAATAGCTGTGGCCTTAGTTACACTAAACAGATTATCTTCAGGCAACTACGCTAATGATATTTGTGGTGTAGTTAATCAGAAAACACAAGGCACATGCCAGTTTTCTTGGGTTTGTATGTCAAACTTTACCGATAAACGCTTGACAATTAAGAACACTCCATTGTATAATGAGGTTCGTAAGATAGCAATGAACGTTGTTTTTAACTATGCCAACCTATCAGACATTACAAAAGGTGCGACTTATTATCACGCTGATTATGTAAATCCAGGTTGGAAATTGCCGAAGACAACACAGATTGGCGCTCATATCTTTTATAAGAGAGAGTCAGATTTAAAAACTATGACAAAGGAAATCAAACTATGAATGAAACCAAATCAACAGATGTTAACGTAATTACAGCAATCATTTCAGTAAGTCTTGTACTAATTACTGCTATTGGAAGTATTGGCTACTACAACATTCAAGACCGAACTTTGATGGCAAGTAACATTGAATCTGCTATTGCTAAAGGTGTGGATCCACTATCTGTACGTTGTTCATATGTAAATGGTGGTGATACAGTTTGTGTTGCTTATGCAGCTTCTCACAACCCATCAGCCTTTACGAACACTAAAAAGTAATTAAAGGAATTATATTATGTCAGTCCAACAAATCGCAGTTAATACATTATCAAATCCGGCGGACCGTGAAAAACTTTTAAAAGTAATTCATGAATGTTCCGATTCTATGACTCGTGCTGAAGCCGAGAAAGATTATATCCGTGAATCAATTACGGAAATCAGTAAAGTTCTACAATTACCAAAACGATTAGTTGCTCGTATGGTTAAAGTGTATCATAAACAAAATTATGATGAAGAAGTAGCAACACATGACCAATTTGAAACTCTTTATGAAACGGTGGTGAAATAATGCCTAAATTTACTCTTATCTCAGAACATGATGATTCTAGCCGCACAACGGTAGAGTTTGAACGTGACTTTCTTCCTGATGTGATAATGCAAATGGACATGTTCCTACGTGGCACAGGATTCGTTTACAACGGAACTTTGGCCATTGAAGAATTTGAAGACTATACAAATGATGAAGAATCTGATGAATGTGAAAGTGATTCAAATCAAAAATCCTATTCTTTCAAGGACCAAGATGGCACAGTAAACACTATAACAATTACTGGTGCTGGACCTAGCAAATGTTATATTTGTGGATTAACCGATGAGCAACTAGGCCATAATGCTTGTTTTGACCAAAAATGCCCTAAACGACCTGCTGTATATACAATGGCAGGAAAACTATAATGCCAACTAAAGATGAGATGAAAAAGTTTGCGTTTGCTATCGATTCTATGGTAGCTAACACAACTTACACATATCTTGAAGCTATCATTGAGTATTGTAAAACCACAGGCTTAGAGATTGAAGTAGCAGCGTCCTTAATTAACCACAATCTGAAAAGTAAGATTGAAGGACAAGCTATGGAAAATAATATGTTGAAAGAGAAAAGTTCGAAGTTACCAATATGAGCATTACAGGTTACGAAGCATTTGGCATGTATCAAGCAATCAAATTGCATTTTACTACCGATTCATACGACTTTATGAAGTATGGCGGTAAGAGTAAAATCTCCATTGATGCGTTTGATAATCGTAAAGACAAATACCACTTTCACAAATTATCTCGCAGGTTAACAAGTCAAGATGAATTGGTTATGTTTCTTGTGGCTAATTTTATTCATAATGATACAATTTGGGTTGGTGACTTGTTAACTGAAGAATCTGAAACCATATACAGGCAACGTCAAAGAGTTTTACAAAGTATGTCTTACATTTTTGAAAACGATTGTCGCAAGATATTTGATGGTGTCTCTAACCCTAATGAGGTCTTGCAAAGTGACGATGGAGACTATCCTAGACTGTTGAAGATGACTCTACAGAAGGTTACAGAGATTGAAACCTTGTGTGTTCTTAATAACATTCTAGGGTTCTTGCCTCTTTGGAATCGTAAGATTGCCGATACTGTCCGATGGCCTCAGTACTCCAGAAAAGTGACCAAGTATGCCGCATTTTTACCTAAAGATGTAGTAAAATACAAGTTGATTTTGAAAAAGGTGTTGAATGAAAATGAAAACGTTGTATCTTGATATGGATGGTGTTCTTTGCTTCTTTGAGAAGCGCTACAAAGAACTGTTTGTTTCCATGGGAGAAAGAAGCCAAAAAGATTTTAATAAAAATTGGCCATCGTTCATTCAAGGTAAAAACTTTGAAACGCTTGAAAAGTTTCCTGGTTGTGATAAACTCTTGGCATTTGTTAAAGACTTACAAGACAACCATGAAATAAAAGTTGAAATTCTTTCCTCGTCAGGAGGTGAGAAATTTCATAGTGAAGTAACCGCTCAGAAAATTAAGTGGTTATGTGATAACGGTATTACATTCAAAGCAAACATTGTACCAGGTAGTGGCAAAAAGGCTGCGCTTGCTACACCTGATGCTGTTTTGGTTGACGATACCGACTATGTGATAGATGCCTACGTTAAAGCCGGCGGCATCGGCATCCTTCATACGGATGCGGACGAAACAATTGCAAAATTAAAGTCCATGCTTTAGAAACACTAAATACATTTATATAATGTAATCTGTGGATAATCCGTTTATACTTAACATACTCCGTTTATACGAAAAGGAAATAATATGAGTTCATTTGCTAATCTCAAGCGTAACAAAAGTTCGTTTGACAAACTCACAAAGGCTGTTCAAGCCACATCTGCACCTGCTGAAGCAGGATCCAAAGACGACACACGATTCTGGCAACCAGAAGTAGATAAATCTGGTAATGGCATGGCCATCATCCGATTCCTACCAGCACCCTCAATTGATGGTGATGACGCTTTGCCTTGGGTTCGTGTTTTCAACCACGGTTTTCAGGGACCTGGCGGTTGGTTGATTGACAACTGCCTTACAACACTCAATCAAGCGTGTCCTGTTTGCGAACACAATTCTACTTTGTGGAATTCTGGTATTGAAGCAAACAAGGAAATCGTTCGTAAGCAAAAACGTAAGTTGTCTTACTATGCTAACGTTCTGATTATTTCTGACCCTAAGCATCCAGAAAACGAAGGTCAAATCAAACTATTCAAGTTTGGTAAAAAGATTTTCGATAAGATTTCTGAAGCAATGAATCCTGAGTTCGCTGATGAAAGTCCAGTTAACCCATTTGATTTCTGGGAAGGTGCTAACTTCAAGTTGAAGATTCGTAATGTTGAAGGCTATCGTAACTATGATAAGTCTGAGTTTGATTCTCCACAACCATTGTTTGGTGGAGATGATGAGAAGTTGGAAGAATTGTGGAAGAAAGAGTACTCTCTGAAGGACTTTACTGAAGCAAAACACTTCAAACCTTATGACCAGTTGAAAGGTCGCCTTGATAAGATTCTTGGTTTTGAAGGCGGCGCAATCAAAACTAAAGGCGCTGCAGATGAAGAAGAAAGTAATTTCTCGTCTGGTTATGCTGCTAAAGCTGCTGATGAGGTATTGAGTAAATCTTCTTCTGTTGCGGAAGATGATGACCTTGATTTCTTCAAGTCACTTGCTGAAGACAATCGTTAATCGATAGTCGCCTTTGCAAAGAATTCCCCGCCTTGTGCGGGGTTTTTTATACCGCCACTCTTTCAACAAGTAACTTCATTAATTCACTATCAACAATACTTGGTGTCGTTGTAGACCTTTGACCGCCATTACCAGCATTTTGCATATTATTGTTAGTTGTTGGTGCATTAATAATAACAGGCGTTTGCATTTGTGTTCTCATTGTATCTGCAAGTGAAGTGGACGCAGAAGCAATCTGAGTAGCAGGTCTAGATGGTGTAGATGCCACAGTTGCAGGTGATGAAGACATTGTTGAAGGTGTTGAACCTGATGCTAATATTGGTGCTGGAGAATCTCCGCCGCCACCAAGAGCAACTTTATTATAACTGCCTTGATTTTTGCCAGCGTCTGACCAAGTTGCAAGGGCTTGACTGACAGGTTGATTGCCAAATTTTCTAGTCCATAAATCACGTTGAGCATCCCAGCCTGCTTGCATTGTTGGAAATTTAACAAACGTCAAACCATTATATGTACCACCAGGAACGCCTCCGAATTTTGCTTGCGCTTCTGTTACTTTTCCGCCAGGAGCTATAATATTACCTGGATTATTATGTGAGTGTTGAATAGAAGTGGGTTTGTTCCAACCTTCAGCGATTGCTTGATTCATTAAAAGTGAATCTTGTTCTTGCCTACTCATCTGATTGAATGTTTTACCACCAGATAAAGAACCACCGGAAGAACTGCTTGAAGAACTTGGTCCAGAAGGTGATGATGTTGGTGTTGGAGAAGTTCCTTGTGGCGCAGTTGTTTTAGAACCGGAACTTCCTTGCACCGCAGTTGGTGGCGGTGAAGTTGGAGTTTCTGTCACAAGTGCCGATGTTGGTGTTGGTGTTGAAGATACGTTATTTAATTTATCTTCTTTTTCCAATTCATCAAGTATTCCATTTTCGCCAAAAATAGCTTCGTAAATACTATAAGCGTCATAAGCTAGAGAAGCAAGACTTACTAAAGCAACAGCAGTTCCAATTCCCGGTACTGTTAAACCACCAATAAAAGCTGCAGCTTTTATTGCAATACTTTGACCCAATCTTAAAGCTAGTTTACCATATAGTTTTCCTATCCACCCTTTAGATTGAGCTTTTACTGCAAAGTCCATAAACTTTTTAAGCATTTCACCTTTTGGTAAATCTTTAGCACTTGTAAATTTTCCAGAAGCATCTGTAAATCTTTTAGCTGAGGTATTATATCCTTGAACTTTAGATCCTGTTGACATTCCAGATACAGCTTGGCCAACTGCATATGCTGATCCTGCAGCACCAACAGCACTAACGCCAACTGTTAATGCTGCGTCTTTAATATTAGATTTACTTTGTTCTAATGCTTGTATATTTGATAAATCATTTTCAGTTGGTTCTCTGCCATTTTTCTCAATAAATTTTTTCGTAGCAGCTTCATTTGCTGTTTGTATTTCTTCTTCGGTTAATTCTTCTGGTTTTTTATTAAACAAACTTAAAGCGAATGGTGCTGCCATTGCAGTAAGTGCTAAGGCTGCGCCGAATTTGCCGCCACCTTTATTGGGACCTTTATTAGGACCTTTACTGCCAACTGGGCCTGTTGTTGCAGGACCTCCGCCGGCCATACCAATTCTACCAGCAGCTTGCAACACAGCTGTAGTTAATGTTGCTATCGCAGCTTTGAACGCAACAAATCCTGCAATAACAGCTGCAATAGCTCCGCCAATAGTAAGATTTACTTCACCAAAAGGTGTATCAAATAATGTTTTTAATTTTATACTTAAAAACTCACCGATTGTAGAGATGATTGAACCTATGGCTGTTCTAATTGATTTTTGAACATCTTCGTTTTGGAAGCTCTCTTTAATAACTTCGAATGTATTGCTTACACCATTAAAAAATTTAGTTAGTACCAAAGAAATAAAATCTTTAACTTTTTGTCTAACTTCGTCATTTTCTAAAAGTTGGCCAATAATACCAGTAAGTAAAAGACCTTTAAATACTGTTGGTAAAAAATCTAAAATAGAATCAAATATTCCTTTTTTCTTTTCTTCAGGAACCTGTTTCACATTTGTTGGCGTTGTTGGCGTGGCAATTTTTGAATTTGCTATCTTTGTTTCATAAATAGATTCACGCTCAGCCGATGTTTGGAAAAAACGGTCGGCTTTATCTCTCTGAGTGCCTCCAGAAAGTTTAACCAATTTAACAATTCCTTGACGCATAACATTCATATCACGCATTATAGCAGGAAGAGCCATCGTGTTTTTACCAACTATATCCAATTTTGACGATACCTGTGATAACTGTTGGACAACCTCAGTATTGTCCATTGAGACTATGGTCTTTTCAGTTTCTGGTTTTGCTTGTTTAGGTATTTTTAAATTTTCACCAGCCTTAAAACCTTTTACATTCGGAAAAAGAGCATTTAGCGTTCCTCCTTTTTTAAACAAAGAATTTCGATAGTCTATCTTTTCTCTAATTGTGTCGAAAGCAGAAGACCCCAAAGAGCTTATAAGTCCTTTGCCGCTTTGTCTTTGTTTTTTAAGAACGTCTTTAAATGCCATTTTTATCTCTTTTTAGTTGCGTTTGCCAGCTTTATTTTTTCATTTTCTTCTTCAATATATTTAATCAACATACTTACGTAAATTGATTTTTCCCATGGAATCATTTCGTTTAGTTCACTTAGACTGTACTTGTGGTGTTGCATCAATGCAAAGTTAGTCTCATAATGATTCCTCAAATTATCATGGCCAAGAGTTATACGAAAAAATTTTGAAGTCCCTCTACAACAATATTTTCTTTATATCCACATTTGCCGCAATTAAAATCAACTTCTTTTTTAATTTTTGGCATAGACTCAAAAAATGCTTGAACTCTATTAAATTGCTCTCTTGACATACTATCTACAAAATCAGATAATTCTTCATCAGTCAAATCTTTTCTATAGTACATAGAGTCAGCATCGTAAATGTAATCGATACAAGAAGCAACAATTTTTAAAACTTTATCAATCTCAGATAATTTCTCATCTCCAAGATTTTTCATGGAATTAAAACTAGGGTACTTCATAACAATACCGAGGTCCTTAGATAATTCAATTTTATTTGAATGATTTGGTGGAATCTCAGGTTTAATTTCTAAAATGTTTAAATCAAACTTAACCACATGGTTACAGGTCTTTTCTTCACCTTGTTCGTCTTTGACTTTATTATTACACTTATATTGCAATTCAACCACTTCACCAACAGACCTTGCTCGAAGGTTTAAGAAGAAAAACTCCAAATCTGCAATTGGCAAAGAGTTTACGTCAATGTCATCTAAACAACAATTATTAACAATCTGCTTAACGGAATCTAAAATTGTTGTTTCTTCCATAGACTCTAAAGCCATGAGAAGCAATTTTTCTTCCTTAACTAGAAACGGTCGGAATCTTACGTTTTTCTTTGTAAGTGGTAAATCTACCGTATGAATCGGCACATCAAGTTTAGGCAAAGCCATATATTATCTCCATAAATTAAAAATTAAATCACTCTATTGAATAGTGTAGCAATAGGTGAAGCAGCGGTCGTAGTTGCACCACTAACGAAATTGGTGAATTTTGTTCCAAACAAAGCTAAACCAGCTGCAACTAAATCATAATTACCGTCATACAATGTACGATACTTCTGATAAGCAAACTGAACAGTTAAACGATGGAATCCTTCTTCACCCCAAGAAACCGGTTGTGCTGAGATACTGATAGGAAAAGCATCCATCAATTCTACAGCATAAATTTGTCTGATAAATTCATCGTACTGAACTACTTTAATATTAGTTAGGTAACGTGAATTTCTGCCTTTAGGAAAACGTAAGTTATTCGTGTCTGTAGGCATAATAGCTTCTAACCACTTATCGAATAGTTTTCTTTCAAAGAATTCATTAGTGCATAGAAACGTTAAATTAGTTTCATTGTATTGTGTTTGGTAAGGTACTTTAAAACCTGGACCATAAATTTTTGCATCAGCGGTAATAATAGATTTACCTGGCAATTCTGCTGACTCACATTGTAAAGCCAAGTAACGTGATATAGACGGATTGTCACTTCTTGATTGTGGGTCTGAGTTATTACTAAACGCATCTCGCACAGCTTGAGTAATTTCTGAAACGATTGTATTGGGTAAATTAAGTAAAGATTCAATAATTGAGTTGCCTATAAACTCATTGATGTAAGTTGGAATAGGTAACACCACTTCAAAGCGGTTGCTTTTAGCTAACCCTTCTTTTGCATTAATGTTTGACAAGAATAACTGTGGTGAAAATGACATTAGAATTTTTTCCTAGAATCTGAATATACTTTACTTGTTGACGCACCAACAAAAGATTCCATTGGCAATAAAGCGGCAATGTCCCATTCGTCAGCGGTAATTTCTAAAAACCTAGAACCTACTTGAGAGAACAAATACCTTTTAATACAAGGTTGATGTTCAAACAATTTTGATGATGAAGCTAATAAACTATAACTCAATCTAAGTTTTGTAGTCTTGTCGTATTTGTCGTTATTGGCAAAGTCACTAAGTTTATCCAAAAGAATGATACGTTGCTTTGGGTGAATGTAATGTAGATTCAACCCTAAAAAACCGTCTGAGTACTGTTCAATTGGTAGAACCAATGGGAACCTGTCGTAATATGGCAACTTATCCTTCGTTTTCGGATCATACGAATAAAAATACATACGACCTATAATGGTACTATCTCTTAAACGTTTTCGGTCTGCCAACAATGCTTGTCTTGTGGGGTTCAAGTTGTTTATTTTAGCACGCAGCCATGCTCGTGCCGCATTGGTACGGATGTTTAAACCCTCTTTAGCAAGGGAAGTCTTGATACGTTCGATTAAGTAAGCCATGTCTCTATTTATTCATTATTTAAGCAATAGCTGAACATTGCCTTGGTTTTCACTCATTTGAAGCATAAGTATTGGTGTCCGGTTTGATGATAATCTAATGGATACCAAGATGCTTTTCTGTTAGTACTTGGAAGACCCATCCTCTATCTTTACAGAACTCCTCAGCGGCTTTCCATTTAGACTGATTCACTACGTAGGTCATAGATTCTTCTATGAACCTTTTAGTCTTTTTCTTTTGAGTCGGTTGCTTTGTCTGATACTCTGGTTTAACCTCTATTACGTGGGTCATAACTTTGCCGTCACGTTTCTTTATTTTTACAATAAAGTCGGGGAAATAACGATGAATCTTATTGTCCACAGGACTGTAATATTTAATTACCAATTCCTCGGAAGACCAATAAACCACGTTCTCACTTAAATCTAGCCAATTCATAACCTGTCTCTCCCATGTGGAACGCCAGATGATGTTTGAAACGTCACCTGCATATTTTTGTGGGTTTTTCGGTATAAATCTTCCTTTATATGACATAAATAGTATTTAGTTTACATACAGGAACCAACATGGCTCTATTTTCATTCGGCGATATTAAGTTTAAAACACCAAGTAGAAGCGGCTTTGGCGCAACTGGTGCGTTACTTAACAACCCATATCAATCAAATCTATTAAAATATCCAGCTGATTTGGGTGCCACGGATAAAGGCCATTATCTGGTCATTCACATCAATGAACAGAAAAAATCCAGATTTGCAATGAACTCCAATACTGGAGATTTGCCTACTGTTGCAACTAGACAGGCCTACGGAGTTTCCACTACAGGTTCAAATGCTATTGACCTTTTAAACGGTTCTCAAAGTATCGCTAATAGATTGTCGGGCGGCGCAGTAGATAATTTTTTCAACGATATAACAAACAAACTGTCGTCTTTTGGAATTTCTACTAATTTTGGCGACTACGGTGTTACCGCAACTAGAGAAAGTTTTAGTACAGATTTCTTACGTACTATACAAAGAACTGCTGACACAATTGCTTTATACATGCCAGATACTTTAGCATTTAACTATCATCAATCATATAGCGATATTACTTTAGGCGGAGACATGACGGCCGCTGCAATCGCCGGTGGTTCTAGTATTGTTGATGCTATTAATCAAAATCCTGGTGATATTAAGGGTGCTTCAACACAAGGTCTACAAAACTTATCACCCTTTGTATTGAGCGTTTTAGGCCAACAAAATAAACAATTAAATGCTGGTATTATTGCTGCTACGCAAATGGTACAAAACCCAATGTTGGAATTGTTGTACACATCACCAAAATTCAGAAGTTTTCAATTTGACTTTATGTTTTATCCTCGTGATGAACGAGAAGCAATTGAAGTTCAGAAAATTTTAGACAAATTAAGATTTCATCAAGCTCCTGAAATTGCTGAAAATACAAAGTCATTCTTCTTAGTACCGCCGTCAGAATTTGATATTAAATTTTACTATAATGGTAAAGAGAATCCTAACATTCCAAAAATCTCCACTTGTGTTTTGGAAACTATCTCAGTAGACTATGCGCCAAATGGTTTCTCTGCTTACGAAGTCCAGAATGAACCTTATCCAAGTCTTGGTCGAACAGGTATGCCTGTTGCAATTCGTTTGAGTCTTCAGTTTAAAGAAACCGAATATCTCACAAAACAACATTATCGTGGTGTTACAGTTTCATCATCTGCTGACGGTAGTAGCACAGAATTGAGAACAGAAGCAGAGATTCAGGCTAGTGCTGACCTTGGCGATTTTAACGGTTAATAAAATGGCAAATTACTTTTCAAAATTCCCAAAACTTTACCATAGTTTTGACGGCTTTAATACTTCACAGTATATTACAAACCTACTTACACGTTTTACATTTGAGCAAAGCTTTAAAACAAATACTGCTGCTTTCTATGAGTACGATATTCGTGAGGGTGATACTCCAGAAATTATAGCTTCAAAGATTTATAACTCACCTGAAAGACATTGGATTGTTCTTTTAATGAACGATATGGTTGATCCATTTTTTGATTGGCCTTTGCCGTATGAAACTTTGACTAGATTTGTGGATGCAAAATATTTGGATAATGCTGTATCAAATACCGCAGGCCAAGGCCTTATTTGGTCAAAATCAAACATATATGGTTATTATCGTGTGGAGAAACAAAAACTGCCTAATGGTTCTGTATACGTACAAAAATATCAAGTAGATGCCAACACGTATGCGAATACCACAATTTCTTTAAATAACTCTATTACATTGGCGGATAACGTTGTTGTTGTTTTTGACACTACAAAAGAAACTCAAACCTATTATGATTATGAGTTGGCAGTAAATGAAGGTAAACGAAGAATTAAATTACTAAAACCAGAACTTGTTGAATCGCTTGAGGAAGAACTTGGTAAATTGTTATGAATTATAATATAACGGCCGAACAAAGCACAAAGTTTGTTATTAAACAGTTGTATGTAATTGCACCTGATAATAGCAGATACGACCTGAGTAGTGTTTATCAGGAATTAAATCTGTTCGACAATTTATTCATGCCTTGTGTTTCTGGTAACATTCAGGTTACTGATGCTGTAGACTTTGGTGGCAAATTACAATTGTTTAAAGGTAATAGAAAACTAAAAATTGTAATTGACAAAAGTAATGAGTATGTTCCTGGTTTAAGATATGAAAAAGAGTTTATCATTTATAAACACACAAATCTTAAAAACTTGAACATGTCTTCTAAAACATACACTTTACATTTTGTGTCTGAAGAATTTTTACTATCGATGCAAAAGAAAATAAGCCAAAACTATGTTGGAAGATATTCTGACATAGCTGCAACTATATTAATTGATGAACTAAAAGTGCCAGAATCTGCTCCAAAAAATGGTCTAGGCGGACTAGGAACAATTTATCCATCAAATGGTCCACAAAATATTATTATACCTGCTCTAACACCTTTTGATGCTATAAATTGGGTTTCAAAAAGAACAGTATCAACTTATAGTAATGATGGTGGTGATCCTGATTATGTGTTCTTTGAAACCGCTCAAGAGGGATATAGTTTTGCTCCTTTAAAATATTTTATGGATAGACCAACAAGTTTTTCTATAAATTTTAATCCAAAAAATTTAAGTGACAATCTTTCTCAAGAATTTACTGGCGCAAGAGATATGAAAGTGTTGTCTAATTTTAGTTTACTAGATACAGTAAAAGATGGTGTTTATGCTGGTAAGTTTGTTGGATTTGACACATTAACAAAAACATTTAAAATAACAAGTGTGAAAACAGTTTTTGAAAAAGGCAGCAAACAAAATAACCTTGCTGATGGATTAAATAAAGAAGGTTCAAAGTATTCTGAAATGGATGATTCTAGGGTTGTTGTATATCCTTTTGCTGCTCCTAGATTGACCGATTCTTACATACAAGAAAATTCGGCAGAAGAAGTTAACTTTGCTGATAATACACAAGATTATATTTTTCAACGTAAAGCTATCTTTTCAAATTTAATGCAAAGACGCTTGCAGTTGATGATGCCTGGAAATTTTGCTCTATTTTCAGGTAGTACCGTTGAAGTTACCGTTCCTAAATATGCTATTGATGATGGTCGAGGAACTAGGGATGCTTCTTTGTCTGGTAAATATATAATTACTGGTACTAGACATGTAATCAGAGCAGACAAACATGAAACTTTAATCGAAGTTGCAACTGACAATATAGAAAATTAATATGATTTCAAAAGATTTTTATGGTAAAAACGGCTTTGTTTGGTGGACTGGCATTGTTGAAAATGATGAAGACCCACTCATGCTTGGCTCAGTACAAGTTAGAATTATTGGTATTCATAGTGAAGATAAGAATTTAGTTCCTACTGAGAGTCTTCCTTGGGCTCAAACAGTTCAACCAGCAAATTCTTCTGGTACTGCTTCTGCACCACGACCTGGTGATTGGGTCGTAGGATTTTTTCAAGACGGAGACTATGCACAAATTCCAGTAGTTTTAGGTGTGTATAGTGGTGTTGAAAGTGCTCAGTCTCAAACAATATACCGAGAAATTGTTGTTAAACGTGGCGCAAATAATGTTCCAAAACCATCACAGTTTGACCGTGCAGTAGGTGAACCAACATCACCTCGCATGGCTCGAGGTGTTATGCAAGGCACATTAACAAACTCAACAAATAATTTATTATCCAGTGCTTGCGATATTAAAGGACAAATTGCAGTTGGAATTGCTTGGGCTAAATTAAAAAATAGTGAAGCTCTTAAAGCTGTTAAAGAATTTATTCAAGAATATTTAATATCATTGGCAGATCCAACAGGTGTGGTAACTCCTATTATAGAAACTTTAAAATGGATTGCATCTAAAATAAGATATGTTATTAAACTTTTAAAACCTGTTATAGATTTTGCTAACAGAGTTGCTCAAATTGCAGCCGTTGCAAGAGCAATATTAGATTATATTTTGAGTTTGCCTAACAGACTTCAAAAATTTTTGAAAAATTGTTTATCAAAAGTTATTGGTGGTATCGGCGCTATTATTAGTGAATTGTTTTCTACTGCTGGTTTAGGCGGCGGCGACTTTACTGAATTAAAAGACGCTTTCAATGATACTGTGAAAGCATTTAAAGAGGGTGCAGTTGCTGTTGGAACTATTGTTGCCATGCCTGGTAAAATAGCAGAATCATTTTTAAATCCTCCTAATGCTGCAGCTCAAAAAGAAGCAAATGCTTTCATAACAGATTTAGTTAGTTCAAATACTAAAAACGCTGAAAATATTTTTAACCAAACAACTACCCGTCAATCGTCAGCGAGAACTCCTTAAATTATGGCAAATATACCTGACTTTGGTCCAATATTCGAACCCGAATCGGCCGCTAATGAGGATAACCAACCTCAATATCCTTACAATAGAGTAACTCAAACTCCTTCTGGTCATTCTTTTGAATTAGATGATACTCCAGATAGAGAGCGTATCCGACTAATGCACCGCACTGGCACGTTTATAGAAATGCACCCTAATGGTGATGAAGTTCATAAAGTGTATGGTGACGGATTTGAAATCACAGTAAGCAACAAATATGTTATTGTTCATGGTGAGTGTAAGGTTGTAATTGAAGGTGATTCTAGCGTTCATGTAAAAGGCAACAAATATGAACGTATTGATGGAGATTATTCAGCAGTTGTTAATGGAAATTATAGTGTTCAGGTTGAAAAAGAACTTAGTATGACTGGCAAAGAAGTTGCTGAATTTGCTTCCGGTGTTGGCGGCTCTGCTGGTGAAGGTGGAGATTTATATTTGAATGTTGGAGGTAACCTACATATTAATGGTGGTCTTGATGTAGAAGGTTCAATTCGTTGTGGTAATGTTTTATCTACCGGCCGTGTTGATGCTGCTCTTGGTATGAGCGCAGGACCGTTTGGATTTGTTTCTATTTTTGGAGGTTTATCTATTGGTGTTCCAGTAGCAATTCCAGGAACTATTTCTTGCATTGGCATAGTTAATGCGGGTATTATGGTTAATACTCCGCTTGTAGAGTGTTTAATATCTGATGCAATTTTTATGACAGATAATGTAAATACATCACTTCACAATTGTCACTTTCACATTGGCTTCAAAGGTCCTACGGGCCCGCCAATTCCAGGAATGATTTAAGGATATATTATGGATTCATTTAATGATTTTTTAAATAAAAACCAGCCATCTAACAACAAAAATCAAAAATTTGTTGATAGCTCTCCAACATCTAGCGTTTTTGCCAGATTAGGTTATGATTTTACACCATCTAATCCTGAGATTTTGTTGTTATCTCCGGCAGCTTTAAAGCATCTAAACTCAATGCCAAAATTTCTGCAAGATTGGCAAGCTGAAGACATGCGTAATGGAGTAGTTAACAATAATAACTATTTTAAAAATCCACTTCAGAACATAACAATAACTATCATCAATAATCTTGAAGCTATTCGTAATGCTATTCCTACACATGTGGTTTATCCAGACCCCGAGTTTGGTTATGGCCGATACAACCGTCAAGGGCAACTTGAAGCTTATACTGTTGTGGATGTTCCCGCATTAGAACCGATATATGAATCAGCAAATGTAGCTATAGCTGAAGCTACAAATTTTATTAATCATACTAATAGATTATCCAATACTGTTGAATTTAAACCTGAAGATGCAGAACTACCACATTTTGATGCAGCTATGGCGGTTGGAAAACAATTGTTATACGTTGTCAATCAAACTGATGGTATTGAAAATACTTCTCCTATTCTTGGATCATTTACAAGTCTTTTTGTTGAAACGGAAATGACTAATTATAATAATATGATAGCTCCATATTCTACTTTGATTGCTAATAGTATTACAGTAACAACTACATTTGAAGGCGGTGGTGAGGGCGGCAGTTGGGTAACAACAAAAACTTCAAATTTAGCTTCTAGCGTTATAACAACAATGACCAATACTGTAGACAGTTTAAAAGTGTTTATAGAAAGAAGACGAAAACACGATGAAAGTTTTTGGAAGAAAGCACAAGTTATTGTTGAAGAATATAATAAACTAAAACGTGTTAGTTCAGGCGGTGAAACACAAGAAAATTTAATTGATAATTATATTGGTTCAGACTCTCTTAAAGCAAAACGCCTAATTAAAGATGTTCCTACAACACCACGATATAATGTAGATGTATCATATAACGGTACAATTACATACAACTCATTAGTTCCTAATGTAGCATCATATGTAATTCCTACTATTGAAGTTAGAACAACACCAATTACTTCCACAATTACATATGTTTCTGAGTTACCAGTTCCTGGTGAAGTTGTTGGTGATGAATATTATGTAACTACAACCGGCGAAACATGGCGTTGGAATGGTACAACATGGATACTCATTTCTCAGGTTGATCCAAACTCACCAATTGTTACACTCGAAGACTATATTAATTATTACAGTAACAACACACTCCATTTAACTTTCAATGGATATGATTTAAATTTAACTCCTGGCGCATTGATATTTAACACCGTTAATGGTGTGTTGGCTACTAATGCTTCTATAACCATAACAAACACAAGTGATAAAGCTTACATTTTCTCTGATGTTATTGCAACAAACTTCCTTGATGTTGAGATGCAATATTCTTTTAGTAATGTAACATCAAATACGATTCCTGTTGGAAATTCTGCTACATTTATGGTATCACTAAAAAGTATGTCGGAAGCAAATACTGTGGATTACGGTGTTATTACTATTGTACCAGGTATTGATATTCAGACAAAACTTATTAGTAACACAGCATCTTATGGTATTTTATTGCCTAGTCGAATCACACAAAATGTAGGTTCCTCAACAACTAGATTGCCAATAAATGTTAACGTTGGCCCATATCCACTTTTAGATGCTAATTCTTCCTCACCCGATTTATGGACTTGGAGAAATGACTCAATAGACCCTGTTACAATTTCTTCAATAACGAATATTACCGAAGCTAACAGTACCGATGATATGACTATTACGTTCTATCAGGCAACTACGCCGAACACTATCAACGTTAACGGCAGTGTTCTTTGGTATGCCAACGTAAACGCACACGTAGAGTTCCCCAATACTGCTACCTATCGTGTCAGTACCACCGATGGTCAACAAAGAATTCTAACGATTGGAGTCGATCCTGGTAACGTGGACGACAGTAATCTATACAATGAGATTATCAACACCAACCCCGACATTGTGGTAACTAATAACTACTTCAGTATTAGGGTCTATGGCGGCAAAGCAAATACAATTGTTAATTATTCTGGACCTAACGTTAATGGTACAAGATACTTAAATGCTAATGGTTACGCTATTGTAGCAAATAACAGAATCACCTCAAACGGCACTTATACGTATGTGTTTGATTTTGTTGGAACCGGCCATAGAAGAACGATTACCAAGGCAATCTTCTCTTAAAACTAACATAAATAAGACATGGCCAGCACAACACTAAACGCTACAAGAGAATACAAAGATTTGGATTTGAACTTTTTGGTTCATCCGGTTCGCAAGGATATTAATAAAACTACCAATCAAATGGCAGTTATTAATTCTATTAAAAATATCATTCTCACCAGTCATTATGAAAAACCATTTAATCCCGATTTTGGCT
>Ga0209500_10000837_pt1 | contig 24889 bp, 22 predicted proteins | sample S_140212_EF_Meta_FD_187323 | JGI IMG/M metagenome (GOLD analysis project Ga0209500, IMG submission 187323) | Freshwater microbial communities from Lake Simoncouche, Canada to study carbon cycling - S_140212_EF_MetaG (SPAdes) (version 2) | ecosystem: Environmental > Aquatic > Freshwater > Lake ...
CGGGTCATTTTCAGGATCTTCTAGAAGTTTGATAATTGCGTCATTACATGGCTTTCCGTCGCACATATATTCCATTTTGCCTGTTGTCGGATTCAGATTACGAAATGCGATCGAACCATCTGATTCAAGAACCTGTTCTTCCCAGACAGTCAATAAATCAGCATCATCTGCTAATTCACCAAACACAGCAATTTGTTCGGCATTTGTCAAAATTTCATCCCACAGAAATTTATAGAGAACACGCTGGTAATGGTCAAGAAGCTCAGCCGATGAATAAATGGATACATAGAAATAAGTTATCATTTCTAATATCTCTTTCATGCGTCGCAATTCATTCTTGTTCTTTGAATATCGTGTATTTACAAGTGATAGAAGTGTTGTGGAAACATCTCCATCCTTTGGACCGCCTTTCATTCTTGAAAACCATTTAGTAAACTCATTCCAGAAACGAAGAACTCCTTCTACATCCAGTTCTTCCTCAACCTCAACGCTAACTTCTTGAACTTCACCATCATCTTCACCTTGATCTACACCTTCATGTTTTAATGTAATAGGTTGATAGATGTCACGTTTTACAGGATAGGTCGCTACACGTAAGGCAATAGGTAGACGAGTGTCTGATATACGATCTGGTTGAAAGAGATAGAATCCATTTCTAAATGTAATAAATCCTTTATGATTTGCCGTTTGTATTTGAAAGCTGCGATTATCTACAACAGATGATAAAAGAGTCACAAGAGATATTTCTGGAATATCAGCAAACGCCTGTTTAAAATCTGCATATTTGTAGAAAGGCTGTTTCTTGAATAATTCACGCAGGCGATCTTTCATTGTTGATTCTCTGTAGCGAGCGGAATATTCGTCATATGTGCTGGTATCTGCAGTCATTTCATCAACGTCTACAGGCTTAGCGCATTTATAATCGCACGATTCTATCCAATCACAAACACTTGTGTAGGGCATATCATTTACATCTACACTGGGGCGTTCTTTACCCTGTGAATCAACTTGTCTTCTAGGTGGTAATCCCTGAATAAGAATTGCATCGCGATTTAGATTACAATCTAGAGCATTCATTTTCAAAAATCGTGTTAAAACACCCATGGTCACTGCCTTATTCATTGCTACGCGATACATGTAAAAATCCATTGTCTCCTTTTTGCTGGATTCTGGAAAGGCGTTTACAAGCAAATGGATTGTGCAGTTTCTATCTTCAACAGGAAGAAGGGCGTGGCTACACATACGAATACCGCGACCGAGGACTTGTTCTAGCTTATTTAAGTGAAACCAACTGTCAAATACATATATGTCGCGAATAAAACGCAAATCAATACCTTCCGCAGCCACTTGAGAACCGAGTACAACTTTGACTTCCTCGCCGAATTTGTTCTTTTCTGAGCGAGCCAGATCAACTGATTGTTTATTATTAGGTGAATATTCACTGCGCCCAGTGAGTATTACATATTTTGCAGCGACGAAAGAATGACCCGCGCCTTTGTGTTCTTTCTCTTTGAGCGGACATTTAGCACATTGTCTGCCACCTTCAGTCTGGACACCGTCCTGTAAAAACGGAAGTTCGCGACCCGCGAGCGTATATCCATTTGCTTCAAGTGCCAAAGCCAAGGTTAGCGCACCAGATTTTACAAAACGACTATAGACGAATGCCACACCCTTTGACGTGCGGAGCCGTTTGATAAGGAGCGCGGCTTTCGGTGAATAAGCAGGCAACTGATCTTCTTTTAGCCATGTCGGCGGACCTGTCTTGGACTGAAATGTTTTCAGAGATCCGCGGCTGCTTTCATCGAAACAACTTGAAAATCCCTCTTCTCTTACACGAGAAGCGCCAGGAAACAACCAGTTGCCGGCTTGTACTAGCAAATCAACTGTATTTACACCCATTCCTTTTGACTCAATTGTATTGCGTGTCAGAGCATCATAATAACGAAGAGCATCGTCTGTAAATTCAACTTTAATTAATGGTAGATTCACCATACGCTCTCGTTCAACATCGCTTATTGCTGCGCCATTCGGTGCAACTGTAGACCATCTTGTTACTCGCGACACACCTTCAGGATCTAGACGAATGGGAAACGAAAGGGGATTTTCTCCTCTCATAAATGACATGTAGGCAGACGCTGTGTTTCCTAATAACTTTTTACCAATCTCAGTCAAAACACCATTTTTGAAGACAACTGAGTCACTTATCTCCGCTTTCTTATCATTGCGTAAAAGTAGATTAAATAAGAAAATGATCTCGCGATACGAATTGTACATGGGTGTGGCGGTAAGTAACATGAGTTTTGTTCCTTCGGTGACATCCAAAATTCTTCGAAGAACAGGCGTGAGTTTCTTGCCCGCCTCGGATTCCTTTATTTCATCGGCGCCAGCAGGAGCATCTATATTATCTTCTGCTTCTGTTTCTGATCCGATATCACGCAAATTATGTGCTTCGTCAATCATGATGAGTCGCCCTGAGAAAATGTTTCGGAGATTCTGAAGTTCTATTTGGGCGCGGCGTTCAGGAGGAATTCCTTTCGGAACGCGCTCCATGATTTTGTTTACATAGTTGTAGAATTCCAGATATCCATACATAAGATAGCGCTTTCTTATAAGCTTAGTCACGCGAGCCTGTACAAGATTTTTTTCTCTTACAAATTCAGTATTTGTTAAACGTAAATATGTGTTTCCTGTACATCCACGCGCTTCGTTTACAGCGTCCTCAGAATCACCGAATTTGACGGAATTAATATCAAAGATTGTTCTTTCAAATCCGGACTGAATATTGGGCGGTGCAATAATAATGACTTGTTTCCGTGGATATTTCTCAAGATACGCTTCAGCTGTGCTGATAGCCGCGCATGTCTTACCGACACCGACGCCGTGAAACAGTAGAGCAGAGTTATAGGGTGTTTCGGGTGATAGAAAACGCGTAATAAATCTCTGAACGGGACTGATTTCAAATTCCCGTGTAGGATCGCATAAATCTTCTCCCTCGGCAAGAATTTCCGCCATAGATCGCTGTTTATTTTCTGCAAATTCGCGCTTCCTCAAAAGTTTCGCAATGAAAAGAGGATCATCTACATCAGGATAAAGTGCACCGTCATTTTCTACCGCGGCAGTTTCATCCTTCGGAAATAGTTTCCGCTCAATCAATACTTTGAGTATCTTGTCTCGTTGATCAAAGTCAGTTTCTCTTGTCCACATGTCTATGACTTCGGTATCTGTTTTTCCCGTCAGTGTTTGTTCTTGTTCAGGTCTAGCTTCTTGTAGACTCAATGGTCTAGCTAAACTACTGCTCAATGATTGAGCCTCTTTCATAGATCCTGGTCCACTCATCTCTATGTAGACTAGAGAAACAAAGACCCTGTGTCAACGCACAAATCATTCATGAAGAATTGGGCAAAATGATCGTAATAGCGTAGTCATTTTTACCAAGATTTCCCGTTTCTCAACATTATCCGCCCTGATTTTTTGTAATCCGTCCTCTAAACTAAACCACTGAAGATTACCAATCTCGCGTTTCATATGTAGATTGGTATCATCATATGAAACTTCAAGATTACTCTTTACAAAAACTGTATAATATTTATGACAATAATGTACATGATTTGATCCGTAAAATGTCTCGCATAAGGGTTCAATATTTTGAACGACAATTACATTTTCTTTTTTTATACCTGTTTCTTCAGACATTTCACGTAATGCGCAAGCAAGATCGTTTTCATGAGGGTCTCGCCGTCCTTTTGGAAAACCCCACTCGGGAGTATTCCAATGAACAGTACACTCTTTTATAAGAGTTTCAAGTGAAAATTTCCCTTCATTTATATCAATACCGTCCAGAAGTATTTGAAGTTTCTGTCGCGATATTTCTTTGTCATTTCTATAATGTGCCGACGTTCGTGAATCAATCCCCCACAATTCAGACCATAACTCATCAAAAGGAACTGTAAGCAAACGTTCTCTTTCTTTATCGGTCATTCCCTGTATTTGTTTTTTGATATACTCTATATCCAAGGGATTGTATTTTCCCCGTAAGATTTCTACAAAACCTAGACTATCACGCCGTTGAATTAAAAGAACTTCTAACTTCGACGCATAAGTTTCAAACCCGGTGTACGACGATGAATTTTTTGTGAGAACTTCTGCTTGATTCCATGAGAGATCATTTACACGAAAAATAACAGTTCCGAAACTCGTGACAGGTGCAGAACAACTGCGAAAACTATGTCCTATAAGACCACAATTTGTACACGTTCCTTTTATAAAATGAAACATCCTTCTTACTATTTTCTCGTACTTTGTCTTTAGTCCTTTTTGACTCGCGACAATAGATGCAGCTTCCTCCTTCAGTCTGGGGTCCGTTCTTTTGGCATACAATTCATATTTCGGCACTTGGATACCCCCAAAAACCCTCATATAACCAAAAGAAAGCAGCCAAAGAATTTTATGAAGCTCTAGTTTTTTTGATACCGTGCCCTATCTGTAGAGAACACTATTCTCAATTTCTACAAGGAAATCCTATCGCACCATCACTTGACAGAAGGGAAGATCTCTTCAAATGGACGGTTGATTTACATAATTCTGTAAATAAACAACTTGGAAAGCAGAGATTCACGGAGTCTGAATCCATCGCTTTTTATTCACGCCTAGGCTCACTGGGTAGAAGTCCAGTCATTACAACGGAGGATTTCGCCGAGGCAGATATGCGAGCTATTTTACGTGGGTTCGGTCTCGGTGTCGCTATAACCGCTATTTGTGGCGCAACTGTTTGGTATGTATCAAAGGGCGACTCTTAGTAGAGATGGATATCAATCCTGAAAAAATGAAAAAACTTAAAGAAGGACTTCAGCTTCCGACTGGAGACACACATGAATTAAAACAGTCAGTAAAAAAGATTGTTGTAAAGCCGGTTATGTCGAATGATCAAATTAAAGCCAGAGAAGGTACATATTTCGACGACAAAGGAATAACCATTTACGATGAGGATGTAGATATTTACGGCAAGGACCCGGCGACGGGCTCAGAGAAACTTCTCGCGAAGCTACGTAAGAATGTCTTACCTAAGGACCTCATTGAAAAGGGATGGGAAGCCTATTATATTACAGCAGCACCGTCAAGAAATCGTGGCGCCGCCGCCGGTCCTATTGATGCCAAAGGCGCCTATTGGAAAAAGAGAAAGCCGACAGATATTACAAAATGGTCAGCGCGTGAAGTCTTGAATGGAAAAGTTAGTAAGATGCGTGTAAATAACAATGTGTTTAGTAGTGTTCTAGGATATTTTGAACAAACGCCTTTTATGGGTCTCCCGTGCCGCCTGACGTCCTATACGCAGAAGTATTTCAAATATTATAAACACGGAATTCCTTTTATTGAAGAGATTAACAATGCTTTCAAAACTCTCATTCCGGATAACTATAAGCAACAGTACAAAGTTGCTGCTGCTAAACCCATGTATCAGATTGGCGACACTGCGTTCTCCTCAGTGACGATTAATCGTAATTTTCGCACAGCGCTTCACCAGGACGCAGGCGACTTTCGTCAAGGTTTCGGAAATCTTAGTGTCATTGAACGTGGAAAGTATCACGGCGGCTACACAATGTTCCCGCAATATGGTGTTGGATTCAATGTGCGCACGGGAGATTTCTTAGCCATGGATGTTCACGAGTGGCACTGTAATACGGCAATGTATGAGACACCAGAGGATAAAGCCTATAATAAGAATCTACCGAGAATTCATCTTGATAATCCTACGACAGGGACACAGGGTGCCGACAAACCCTATACGCGCATTTCATTCGTATGTTACTTGAGAGAGAAGTTAATTAAATGTAAAGATTCAGAGACACGCAAATATTATAAACGCATTGCTTTTGACCCTGAGAGAGGATACTTGAAGTCTCGTACTCAAACTCGCAAAAAGAAAGATAATGAAGAACAGGAGTAATGGATCAAGGTCTCGCAAGTCTATTAAGAGAAACAGGCGGACAAGCGGCACCTACCAATGGTAAAAAAGGATTTTTACCATCAATACCATCGTTTTCATTTACAGACATAGACAGTTCATCACTAGTACAAACAGGATTTACCTATTTATTTTACATATGTATAAGTGCATTTATTATCTTTTTACTTCTTGTATTAGTTCATTATACATATACGCCGATTTTCTCATTTTCATCGGGTGACGGTGGCAGTATTCCGATAGGATCAGGCGTTTCGGATGCGCAACTTATCTGGGAAGAAGAACCTCCTGGCTCGGCTCTCATATCCAAGTTTGAAAAAATACTACCCTGCGGATTCACATTGTCTCTCGATGTCTTTATAGATAAAGATTTAGCGGTTTCAAATACGGAGCGCATGATACTCTATCGTGGGAAAAAAGCAGTGGTTCCCAATAGCGCAAAAACATTACAGGCAAATTATCCTGATTCCAATTTACTAATCTATTTACAAAACGATACGAATGATTTAGTTGTTTCTGCAGTGACATTTGACGCTGGAGGTGAATATATTGAATCAGCACCTACTGTGCTCAACGTTCCCATTAGACAACCGTTCCGTTTATCAACTATATTTCTTCCTAATTTGCTGGAAGTTTATATGAATGGACGTTTCATTGGTTCCCGCGTATTAAAGGGAAAACCCAAGCAAACATCAACACAGTTTCTTCCTCCCCCTGAACAATTCCAGCAAACGGTGAAGATTTTGAATGTGTCTTATTGGTCGCGCCCTCTACTTGCGAGGGAAATTGCGTCAGCACCACCGCCATTCCCTATTGCAGCCGATTTTAAACCGTCCGATTTGACACAGTGCGCAAAGTAAGTAAAAGTAATCATTGACTCTATTTTCTAGTTAAAATTCAGAGCCAACGGTAGAATGTGGTATTGGATTGTCGCAATACTTGTTGTAATACTAGTTTCCATATTATTTTACAAAGGATATTTTAATCCAAAGGCAACTGTGACAGGTCAAGTTGTAGAAGGACCGTTTCCTTTATCTAAACCGTTAACTGTATCAACGACTGAAGTTGCGCAACAGTTTTTGACAGGAAATACAGGATCTATACAATTTTTTGTTAATATTCTTCCGTTTCAGAAAACAGGTCAGGCAACAAGTTGTAGCACAAATCCCGGTGACCCGGTGTGTGGCACAGAAAGATATAATATTTGTCCCTGCACAATGAGAGATTGTAGTCAGTGCGAACATAAAGGATATAATATCATATTGAATGTTTCTAATATTCTAAAGCTTGAGGTTTTGTCCTCTCCGGATGCGAGTCGTCCCGGTCAGGCATCAGCACAACTTACCGTCAGAACAATTGGACTTCCTGTTGGAGCAACTACAGAACAAACATCAATTGAGACCTTTGCTCTTCCTCCTCTTCCATTCCAGAAGTGGATAGCGGTGACAATAAGTCGCGAAGGGAGACGATTTGATGTATTTTACAATATGGATCTTGTTCTTTCAAAACGTACCCAGTATTCTGTAGATCATTCATCTGCTGCAAGCGCCCCGATGGTAGGCGATACAAAACTTAATGGGCAATTCGCCTTTTTCCACGCATTTACCGAACGCCTAAATCTACAGCGCGTTGGTATTGAGTATAAGAAAGTTACAGATACAAATGGCGCCCCGCAATTTAGTATGAATATGGATATTCTGACAAAACTCAATCCTTGCCCAAATGGTGCCTGTATGAAATCGATTACGGTTCGCCCCGCTTCTCCACTCTATGGCTGGGATACACAATATGACTAAAAAAAATGGAGTACTACAAGCAGAAGAACGATGAGCACCGTTAACTCTGTGAAAGCAACTATAGTCGCTGGCTTAGGTGGTAGTACTGCTATGTCATATATTGTTGGATTTATAATTTTAGTGCTTGGAATCACAGCACTTTATTACCTGTATTCTTATTTGTTCGGGATGCCAAAGGTTCAATCGACTGTTATCGTCGGTAGTTCCATTCCCGCGAATCAGCCTACGGCGAGTCAACTCTACAGTATCCCACCTCCCTATGAAGGCGGTGAATATTCAGTGAGCTTCTGGTCTTACATTACGGGATGGAAGGATAAGTTAGGTCAAAGAAAGCATATCCTGGAAATCCGCGGATCTCAGTTTTCAACACTTGTTGTTGGATTAGGTGTTCACAAGAATAACCTCGTTGTTCGTGTTCACACGAAGGTACCTGGTGACTCTGCGGCACCGTCACCTTCAGGCAAGCCGGCGGTAGATCCCGGACTCAGTGTTTCACAGAATACGAATCTGAGTACCGATAACGTCAAGCAGCTGTTTGCAGGTGGTCAGGTGGACCAGGGTCTGTTAGAGACTTACCCTCTCTGCGACCTACCGTCAGTTGATTTACAGCGCTGGGTTCTCATCTCCGTGATCTTGAATGGAAAGACATGCGATGTTTACATGGACGGCAAACTTGCCCGTTCTTGTATCTTGCCGTCATTCTATCGTGTAGACCCTAAGGGTGTCAGCGCGAAGTTGCTCGACTTTGGTGGATATGATGGCTTTATCAGCGATGTGACATTTGTTCAGAGATCTCTCAACCCGGATGAGATTTACAGAATGTATATGTCCGGTCCTACAACGAGTGGCGGCGGCGGCATATTAGATTGGTTGGCGAATCTGTTCAATGTGTCAGGATCCCTTACACTCAAGACACCCCAGCTAAATGTAACCTATGCGAAGAGCACGATCCAGGTTGGAAGCTGATTTTAAAGTCTGTATTTCTTAGAGAATGGAAGGATCAGACTCCTCGTCAATAATGAACATCTTTTTTGGTGAAAGTTTTCTGGCACAATTCTTATTGGCATTTGTCATCGTTGTGCTCGTGTATTTGATGTTTATCTCAATTGAATTTCTCTACGTGTCCTTTTTGAATATTGGTAGCCATGTTGTTGATCTTTTCCCCTTTACGGCATCCTCCGATGATAAACAAATCGTTATTCGCCAAGACATTAAGAAGTTTCCCGATGGAAAGTTGATCCCGTTCTCGGACAATGAGAGAACTGGCATTGAATTCACGTACAGTTTCTACTTGTATGTAAATCCGTCTACATTCACTGGTGAAGATACACTTGCATCTGTATTTTACAAGGGATATATGACCCCGTTTCCTCTCTTGGGTCCTGGAGTCTTCATCAAGAAGAATGCCAATACAATGAGAGTCTTCATGAATGCCTACAAGAATCCTTACACGTACTGCGACGTTGAGAATATCCCTGTACGGAAATGGTTTCATTGCGCTATAATGGCACGGAAGAATGCGCTTGAAATTTACATCAATGGAAATCTCTCTAAAAAGCTCAACTTTGAGGGATCATTACCGTACCAGAATTTCCAGGACTTGATCCTATTTAGTCAGAATAGTATGGTTGTTCGCGGATCAACCACACCTGCAGTAGATCCTGATACGTTTACGGTTCAGGGTAGTTTCAATGGAAACTTGGGTGGACTCAAATATTTCGGATATGCGCTCTCCTTTACGGAAATTCAGAGCCAGGTCACGGTCGGTCCGAGCAAGAAAGTGCTGGCTGCGTCACAGGACATGCCGCCGTACCTTGCTGACACATGGTGGACAACAAGTTATACACATACAACTTAAGAAATCGGCGTTCTTTTTGTAATTCTTCTTTTGCTCTTTCCACAGCAAGAGAAGAATGACAGGTGGTGGTCTCCTAGGATTAATTGCTTACGGCGCCCAAAATGTTATTTTGAGTGGAAATCCGCAAATGACCTTTTTTTACAAGGCATTTAGGAAGTATTCACATTTTTCGCAAGAATCTATTTCAACTGCCATGGACGGACCAAACGAACTGTTTTATGATCAGCCAATTAAACTCCGGGCAAAAATACAGCGCAGTGGTGATTTACTAAGTGACATCTATTTTTCTTTTCGTATTCCGGATATTTTCAGTAAGCAATTAACGACAAGCTACACTCGCCCAACACAAGTACAGTATCAGTGGGTACGATATTTGGGTGCCGCAATCATTCAGAGCGCCGCCTTTTTTATAGGTGGGCAAAAAATACAGGAATTTGATGGTAATTATTTGTTAGCAAAGGCGCTGAGTGACTACGATACCGATAAGTTTGAGAAATGGCGTGAACTTGTGGGTGATATACCTGAACTTATGGATCCTGCAAATGGACAATATGCAGGTGGCACAAACAGTACTGGATATCCTAGTGTTTTTAAAGATAACACGAGTCCACTAGGTGGTCAAGTAAATCGCCCATCTATCTTTGGTCAGGACATCCATGTTCCACTTTCATTCTGGTTTACAGAATATTCATCGCTTGCTCTTCCTCTTGTTTCACTTCAATATCATGAGTGCGAAGTACAGATTACATTAAATCCTATTAAGAGCCTGTACACTATTTTGGATGTTTCGGGATATCGCGTAAATCCCGATTATAAGATGTTACAGTCAACAGCTCTAATAAAACGTAATCAACCTGATTATGTTCCTACGAGTGATATAAGTGGTCAGTGGCGCTTTTTTGCCACGGACGTGGGATCAACAGTGCCTCAATTGAATGGGTGGTTCTTAAATGCGCGCATTCAGAGCACCTATATTTATTTGACAGAAGATGAACGACATGTATTTGCTTCGACTCCCCTGTCCTATATGTTTTCGCAGGTGACGAATTATCCCTTTTCTGGTCTCTATACGCGCAGAACCCTAGATTTAGAAACACATAATCCAATTACACGACTTCTCTTTGTTGCGCGGCGTAGTGATAGTCTCTTATACAGAAATGATTTTGGTAATTTGACGAACTGGTGGAGTTTCCCGCATGCGCCGTTTGTTCCGACTCCGAATCTGAGTGCTGTAAATACGAGCGCCTTTTCAAGCGGTCTTTTTATCCCACAGGGGCAAATGGATATTTTGAGGGCTCTTCGTATTTTGTGTGATGGCAACGAAATCCAAGAGGAAAAAACAATTGATTATTTTACAAAGATAACGCCGTGGAAGAGTTTGACTGGAAAACCTCTGCGTCTTGTGCCGGTCTACAATTTTGCCTTGAATTCACCTAATACGCAGCCATGTGGAAGTGTCAATGCCAGTCGTATTCGGAATTTTCAGATTGAAGTTGATGTGTATCCTTTGCCGGTCAATACAAACTATGTATATGACTTGAACGTCTATGTGGAGAACATCAATTTCTTGGTGATTGAGGGTGGCATGGGCGGTCTTAAGTACGCGCTTTAGACCCGTGCGGATTTTAAATGAGCATAATAGGATGATAGTTTATATAACTGGTGCTTCCGGTTCAGGAAAAACAACACTTTTAAAAAGTTTATCAGTTAAACGTTATGATTTAGATGATATTTACGAAAATAATTGGAAAAAACATAAAAGGATTGATACCGTTCAAAAAGGTGTAATAAAAGACATTAGTATATTATTATCTCAGCATAAAAATATTGTATTTGTTGGACTTCAGGGAAAGGATAATTTACCATTTACACCTGATGTAACATATATACTTATAAGAAAAGATTATGAACAATATTACAGGGATAAACTAGTGAGAGATTTGAATTTATTATGTAAATATAAAAATGAATTTGAAGAGGTATTAAAAAAAAAGCCTTTTGATGAATTTAGACTCCATTTTTGGTCAAATGATATAGTTAATATGAAATCGTTCGATGAATTCAAAAAATATCTAGATAAAATGAATAATAGCCTTAAAAAGGATTTTCCTACTGCAGAAATTCTAACGGCATCTGAAATAATAAAAAAAATAAAAACGCTCTTTTAAAATCCGCACGGGTCTGAAGTATGAGCTATAAAAAAATAACTTTGTAGTCTCCATCGCCTAAAAACCAATAGTTGTAGGGCGACTTTCTATTTTTCGTCATATACTCGTAGACTTTGGGTATATTCCATTTACAGCATTTTTCAGGAACGTTGATCCATTTTATCTTACAGCGCCCCTCTTCATTTTCATACCTTGGTTCTTTCTTACAGCTAGTTATTTCAATGGTAAATATGTCATTCTTTGCCTCGAATTTAGGAAATTGACCACTAAGTTCCTTGATTCGTATACGTCGCACTCTTGTTTTTTGTTTGCGGGTTAAATTAATCATCTTTTTATTTTTATTTGTTTTCGTCAGTTTACGAAAAAATGTAACTATACCCATCTACTTATCACCTGTTTTATCTTTGAGCTTGACTTCCATAAATCCACTCTTCTTATTCGGATTCAAGGTGGCATATTCAGGAAACTCTTTGACCAAATAGCGCGCAGATTTCTCTACACGCTCTTTAGTTCGCTCCTCCTGCATGCCGCCAGGCTCTTTATAATAGGACGATTTCGCGGACACATTGTTCAGGCGAACAACCGCGCCGTCAGCCTTGTAGTATAAAATACTGCGTAAATAATCTTCCTTGTCATCGAGTGTTATCTTGATCTCCTTTGTCCCAGGATTTATACAGCCCCAGAAACTTCCGATAATGTATTTGAGGTCTGTGCTGACAGCCGCCTTCATAAAAAATCCATTCGGAACTGCATAGACACCCCAGAGACGCGCACCGGCTTTCGCGCACTCCGCAAATCCTCGCCGTATTACCTCCTTCAAGGACACAAGCTCTTTCTCATGACGTTTCACGCGCTCGTCAAATTCAAGAAAACCTTTAATATCATCGTCGATATTCACGATTTTCTTACCCTTCGGGAAATAGTCGCTTATGAAATTGCGAATAGCACCCATACCGACGATACCAACGATGAGTTTACCATAGCTTCCTGCTACCAATGTATCCCGGTAAAGATCAGCCTGTTCCTTATTGGCGACAAAGACATGAATTTTAGAAGCAGGAATTCCATAGTTTTTTAGGACAGTCAGGGTTTTATCTCTGAGTGTTTCGGGGCGTTTATACGATGGAATCGCAACGATCCAATCATCCTTTTGTTTTCTGGTTGCCCTCGCCATATCTACAAAGTATATTTATTTTTAGTAAATAGGTATAAATGAGTTTAACAGATGCTTTATATTCAGCAACATACAATCCAGCTGCTGAACAAGCGAAAGCAAAACAACAGGTAGCGAACGACGGAACAAAGTCTACACTGAAAGATCAGATTGATAAAGTCAAAGCATATCGAATCACAGTTGGTACATTAACCACCAAGGCAAATACAAAATTAGATACAATCATAAGTAAAGCACAGGCAGTTTATGATAGTTCATCCTCAGTTGCCGCGACATATCGTTCAGCACAGGATACAGTTTATTCTGCTGCTAATGACGTATTTAAACAGCAACAGTATTACAGAATTTTAAAGAGTTTTAATGACTTATTTCCAAAACAGATTAAAGTCTGGAAGGGAGATAAATTAATTGAGGATACTGATATACCGAAGCTTACAGCATATCTCAAAGGATTGGCTCCCTTTATTGCGGGAGCAGATGATAAATCAGCTGATGAAATACAGGCGAAGATATTCGTTGTAAAACAAGACTTAACAACTATGTTAAATAAAACAAAAGTAGCAAATGTATCAATTGAACTTGATGAGCCAACATTAGACGACAAATTAAAGGCGCAGGGTGCAGTCGCCGATCAGACCTTCGACTCAGGAAAGCTCTTTTTTGATGTATGGGACAATACAACAACATTTGTATCCTATTTTTTCTATATTACACTCGGTCTCTTGGGGGGAATGCTCGCCGCCAATGATGCAATTGGACGTGAACCTAAATATCGCGTTCTGTTTTTCATCTATGGGTTTTTTTTCTGCCCGTTTGTCCTCGTCTACTATTTGATACGCGTCGGTCTGGGGACAGCGCCGAAACTCTACACGATGCTTCCGATTACACAGACCAAAGCAGAGACATCACTTGGTTCTTTCTTTCTCTTTCCTTTCTATTTTCAGGAGGATCTGCCGGCGCGGAAAAAGATGGTTGATTTCTTGACGGAGTGCGCGACACTTGTTGGAAAGACATTTGATCCGAGTACGTTGCCGCCGCTTCCTGAAGCAACCACATCGCTTGCACATAATATTGGCGCTGCCATGCGCGCTTCGCTACCGAATTTGAGCACAATACGTGTTCATAAGGGCGACTTCTTTCCAAGTGTAAAAAGTGTACAATTAGAAAGTCACGTAGCTCACTCTGATCTCTAGAATAAAATTGAATATATAAGGTAAGAATACAATGAGTACTGATATGGACATAGAACCATGTATGTTCTGTCTTGAAGTAATTAAAAATGACGATGAAGTCATTACATTAATATTAAATCAATATGAAAACGGTACATGTAATTGTAGAATTTATACACATGTGAGTTGTTGGATGTCATATATTTTACATAAGGGTTACGCGGAATGTCCCTTATGTCATACAGTTGTACATGTGCCATATACTCCTCCTGTTATTCAAAGCCAAGAAATACATGTGATTCATAATAATCAAGTGTATCAGTATAGAATTCCATCGACATCTACAAGACATCAACTTGTCATACCAAGTAGCAGTGGTAATGATGCTATAGTACAGGCTACTTGTAACAACTCAAAAAAGGTTGGTTGTTTAGTATCATTTACACTTGTATTAATGATTATATTCTACTTTACACGAGTCTAATAAGCACCTTCAAATAATTGACGCATCTCGTCATTTGCAATGAAATTATCTAGTTTTAGTTGCGTTTTCTTAAGTAAACCTAGAGTTCCTTTATCTCGTCCCTGAATCGCATTGAACGTATTTGTTGAATGAATAATATGAAGAATTGTATTTTTGCTATAAAGTTGAACCATATCCTCAGTGAAATCGTTTAGAAATGCGCGTTCAACAGCACACGGCTCATTATCATCGTACTTTCCAGCATAGGACGAACGAAATGCAATTGTACAATTGAGCGCATGATTATCATTGTAAGGACCCGCACAGTAAATCTCATCTGTATCAGTGTAATACATATAAGTTTTACTACAGCCAGCAAGATCTATGTCTGGATTTTCCTCTAAAGCGCGCACGGCAATAAGTACACGTTCAGGTGGATAATAATCATCATCGTCCATGACCACGACAATGTTGCCTCTCGCTCTCTCTTTCGCAATATTCAACTTTGCACCCATCAAGAGACCACGCTTATAAGGTAGATATACAATATTGGGTAGACCAGAAGACATTAATAAGTCAGCTACCTTTTGACTAGCATCACTGTCATCCACGATGACCCATTCCATTTGATCCACAGGATAGAGCTGTGCCCTGTACATTTCGATAAGTCTCGGTATAAATCTTCGCCGATTACAGGTTATTGTAATCACAGATACATTGATCATTTCATTACTGCGACTAAAAGCAGCAACCTTGTCAAATTTTTAACCTGGTCTAAAAATACCCGCCTATATAAACCTAGAGATGGTGAAGCCGCTAAAAAAACAGCAAGAAAATAGTGATCAACCCTTCGTATCAGTAATCACACCGACATATAACAGGCGCAGATTCATTCCTCATCTCATTCAGTGTTATAAGCAGCAAACGTATCCTCTTGATCGAATGGAGTGGATTATTCTTGACGATGGTCAAGAGAAAGTCAAGGATTTTTTTGACACCGCCGCCAAATACATACCAAATATTCGCTACATTTCATCGGATGAAAAGAAAACAATCGGCGCGAAGCGCAATTTATTAAATAAGCTTGCTCTAGGAGATATCATTGTTGCGATGGACGACGATGATTATTATGCTGTTGAACGCGTAGAAGCTGCTGTAAAAGCTTTCAAGAAGAATCCGCAAGTTGAGCTCGCTGGATCCACGATAATCTACATGTATTACACCGATATCAAGACAATCTACAAGCTTGGTCCATACAATCCTAACCACGCCACAAATGGAACGATGGCGTGGAGATCTTCTTACGCAAAGACGCATACATACGATGAGAATGTTCTTTTTGCAGAGGAAAAATCTTTTTTAGAGGACTACAAACATCCGATGATTCAACTGGATCCATTCAAAGTCATGCTTGTTATGAGTCACTCAGAGAATACCTTCGATAAGAAAAAACTCAGGGAACAGGAAGAGCAAATGCGTCTTGCTGGAAAAGAGAACCCCGTTGTCCACAAGACAACCCTACACATAGAGAATTTTATCAAAGATAAAACGTTGCGTGATTTTTTTACAGATGCCTAAAGTTATAAAGAAGTGGAGAGAAATAGGATGAGTCACCATACAAACTCGCATCAGTCTTTGTATATTTTAAATGACGCCTATAAGTATTCCTTATCATCAGAATCAGAAAAACTTAATCAACCTGCTCATATCTTGACACCACTGAGAAATCACCAGAAATCAATTCTATTTTCAATGGCTGAAAAGGAACAGATTTTAAACAAGGGGATGGATATCTCAGGTGCAAAACTCTACAGTTCATTCGCAATCCTCGGTGATGGTGTGGGCGTTGGTAAGAGTCTAATGGTCCTAGGTCATATTTCCAATTTGAAGAAAGAAGGAACTGATACTCTATACAAGTCAACAAGTTTAACAGAAAACAGTTCGAACAGTCTATATTCAATTCAAGAAAATATGATCGGAACCGATCTTTCAAATGCTGGTTGCTTAATTGTTGTACCTCATACACTTTTCAAGCAGTGGGAAGGATATATTATGAGTGAAACGACGCTATCATACTATGGTGTTAAGACAAAGGCGTATTTAGATAAGGCGAAGTGGACAAAAGATAAAATGTTAGAGAAAGATGTAATTCTTATTAGCAACACGCTGTATGGAAAGTTTCAGGCTATTATGACAAAAGAACGCATAAATTGGAAGCGTGTTTTCTATGATGAGGCTGACACACTTCATATTCCATCTACACAGTTGCTACCAGGTACAAAATTTACGTGGTTCATTTCAGCGAGTTGGTCGAATTTATTATTTCCGAACAATGTACATTATTTTACACAGAGTACCTTTAATAATTTTATAAACAATCCAGATTTTGATCCGGTCCTACAGCAACAGCTTCGTATTTGGAGAAATCAAGCAAGTTCAACAGCACATTATGTATATCAGAGATATTACATGGTATCACCGGGATTTTTTCGGTACTTTTTAGGAACAAATCACAAATTTAGAGGTCGTCTAGTACTTCGTTGTAAAGAGGAGTATGTACGTGAGTCTATTTCTCTGCCTCCTCTGACAATACAAAATATTATGTGTATGCCGTCTGTTGTTCAGCGTGTACTTGCGAATGCGATTTCTCCAGAAATTCGGCAGCTTCTTCACGCGGGCGATTTTACTGGCGCTCTCGATGTTCTTGGTGTAAAGTCTGAGGATTCAACGACGCTAATTAAAGCAGTTACAGAACATCGCATCAAGGAACTTGATCGCTTGCGTAGAACCTACGAATTCAAGAGTTCAATGGAGTATGCGACAGCGAGAGCCAAAGAGGATGCTCTTAAAAATCTCAAGCAGAAAATCGATGGATTAGAAGAGCAAATTAAAACACTAAAGGAGCGTATTGAGAACTATAAGAATGAGATATGCCCGATCTGTTTTGACGAGCCGCAAAGCGCTATTCTTACAAACTGTTGTAGCCGTGTGTTCTGTGCTGGTTGTATGCTGACCAGTTTAACGAGACTAACGACATGCCCTCTCTGTAGAACACTCATTACACCGTCTGAGCTCAAGGCTTTATCGGCTACACCAAGCGCGGCAGTAATACAACAGGAACAAGTCGAAAGACCTCTTAAGAAGCCAGAACAACTTATGAAACTCATTACAGAGACATTACAAAAAAATGCGGGGGCTCGTTTTCTAATTTTCAGTCGGTATGATAACCCGTTTCATCAAATCACACGTGATCTGTCGACAACTAATCTCAAGGTCAAGCAAGTTCAGGGAAATAAAGACGTGATCAATGCAACACTAAAGTCATTTGAGAAGGGAGAAACACGAGTCTTACTCCTGAACTCGATTATGGCTGGTGCAGGACTAAATATTACAGCGGCAACCCATGTTATTCTTTTGCACGCGATGAATCATGAGGAGGAAAAGCAGATTTTAGGGCGTGCCTATCGCATTGGACGCACCAGCCCATTAACAATGATTCGCTTGTTACATCCGGATGAATTGACGGATACGCATTCTTAAATATAAATTTGAAATTCATTACTATTTTTATTTTATAACAATAGTAATGCCACCTAAAAAACGGGCTCTTTTACGCGAGTCGCGTTCATCTCTAGCACCCGATATACGAGAAAGGATAAAGCATATAAATTCGTGTAAAAGTTTAAAGACAGAGTTTCCAGACCAGTATGTATACTTTTGGAATTTATTTCAAACCCACCCCAACCGAGAGAAAAAACGCGTCGAAGAGATCGCTGACATTGAATTAAAGTTCGTGGCACAGAGACACGGCGGATCTGTATTTACACTTTTATACAATGATGGAACGAATGATACAATATCATGGCGTGCTTGTTTATAACAATAGTAATGGGATATAAAAAAAACGGGCTTTTCTTACGAACTGGTGAGTACAAACTTAATAAATACGGATGCGTTAATATAAAAATAATCTTAAATAAACATACGTTAGTATTATATGTTAAAAACATTTAATCCTTATGCTGATCCTTTAAATAATAATGGTGGCTTTTTTTCAGAATGCACATTTAGAATAGCATGGATTCTAGGCTTTTTTGCTCACTATAGAACACTACCAGATAGTATAGATAGTTCGGAACAATTTAAGTTATATAAAACAGATGAATCTGAAGATATTACAAAAAAGTTATTTATTGATATAAATACACAAATACAATATGAACACGATATTGATTTCTATGCCGGTTATCAAAATAAGATATATAAACTATTGAAATATGATCAATTAAAACCATTTATTACAAAATATTTTTCACCGTGCCAATTTATTCTAGATAAAAAACAAGAACTCTTAGAAAAATATAATATTGATGTTAAAAATACAATCGGTTTATATTATAGAGGAACTGATAAAAAAACAGAAATAAAAAAGGTTGCTTATTCTGATTATATAGAAAAACTAAAAGAAATATACACAGGAAAAGAGACAATCTTGATTCAGTCAGATGAAAAACAATTTTTAGATTATGCAAAAGAAATATTTCCAAACTGCATATGTTTTAGTGAAACAAAAGTATCTACAATAGATAAAGGTATACATCATCAAAATACGAAAGAAGAAAACTATCATGATATACAATATTTTTTTGCAGCCGTCTTGATATTAAGTCAATGTAAACATCTAATAACAGGGATAAGTAACTGTTCTTTATGGATATGTTTATATCGTGGAAGCGGAAATAATCTGCATCAGAACTTTCACGGAAAGTTTATATCTGTAGAACTAGATGGAGAACGGGTGCCCTAAATCTGCACCTATTTTATGTGGACCGACAACACTTTCAAGAGGACTCTGTGTAGAAAATGAACGTCAATGTTCTACACGTAGTACGATCAGTCGTGAAGTTCCTAAAACCCCAGAAAATACAGTTGGAAAAAAATATTCATATACGGAGGATTTCCTTGGACGACATTGTTATTTTAGTGAAGAAACACTCAAGGTAGATTATGATCAATCATTTCCAGATGGAGAAAGTGTTCCTGCAAACTTTTCATGCCTGACCTATAATATCTGGGGTCTTGCACGAACTGAAGCTCAGAAACATCTCTTCGGGCTTCGTCAGACACTTTTAGAAACAACAATTAGAGAATCTGGAGCGGATCTCCTGTGCTTGCAAGAAATGAGTGCCTTTTCATATCAGCGTCTATCAAAGCTGATAGGTCAATACAAATTTGCGAGTGAAATTCCTTACCCAGTAAACCCTGTACCTGAACGTAATCGTGCTGTTGATACATATTTTCTGTCAAAGTACCAGCCATCAAGAGTTACACTTTATGGGCTTGCTGGTGTACTCGGATATGAGAACTGCCTTCTTGTTGTAGAGTATCCAAATTTAGTACTTTTCAATCTATATAATCAGGCAGGCTCTAAAAGTAGCCCAGGACAAGCACAAAAATGGATACATTATTCACGGTGCCGCTTTGATATTTTACAAACGATTTACGATATAATTATACGCCGTTACTCTTTAAAGAATATAATTATTTGTGGTGATTTTAATTTTCATCTGGATGGTGAAGTGCACGAGTGGCCTGAAATGGAAATGATGTATAAGTTTACAGCCCTTGGATTTGTAGATACTTATCGCACATTGAATCCGACTACAACAGGATATACAGAAGATACAGATCGTAATGTTATGCGATGGAATCAGAAACTCATCGAAAAACACTACCGCTATGATGGTATTTTATTTCGCTCTACAAATGCTTTTTGTAAGCCAAGTAAATCAGTTCTTATTGGCACTGACCACGAATGTCTTAGTGCAGCTGAGTCAGAATGGTTCGTAAATGCAGTATCAGAAGTCAAACCGGATGAATTAGATAAACTTACACAATGCGCTAGAAATAGATCACGCAAACTTCGTTTGCCGATTAATGCTTCGGATCATTTTGGTGTTTTGACGAAATTCACTTCATTTCGTGGTGGGAAGCGTTTTAAGAAAACACGGCGTTTACGACGGAGGCAATAAACTTTTTAGCGCAATATTACGTAAGCGGCGTTGCCGATCAGGTTTCTGACCAATCTTTTCTGCTTCAATATGGCACATACTCGGCACAAGGCGAATTGGAATTCCTGTAGGATCACTAATTTCGCAGAGAAACTTCCACGAATTAAACATTGCAGATTGTTTCGTTAATACAGGTGTATAACGCAAAGATTCTGACTTAGGAATTAGTTCCTGATGTTCTTCGCTTAGAGGAGTCATCTGTGTGAGAAGTAAACTCGGAATCTTCAACTTAATGTGCTGAGAAAGCGGGAGCAAATTCCAGCATTGGTGAAAGAACGCCCAGAAATCCGCACGATCACTTCTGCTGTATCCAGAAAATATTCTCATGAAAATATTCCAGCTTTCATTCGTATTTCCTTTGACGGCACTAATACGATCATTCAAATTCTCTACAAAAACGAGCCCGGCTAAATTAGCCTCATGACTATCAATATCTAGATCAAAAAACGGATCCCATTCATTCCAGAGAGACCACCATGAAATAGGCAGAATACCTTCTGGAATTTCAATGACGTCCTGGGGTTGCTCTAATCCAATGAGCTGACGTTGAAGAACACGTAGGTCACCATGTACCATCTGGAGATGATTTTCTGATTGGAGCGGTGCACCCAGCCATTGTTCTACACAGGATTTATCAGCCTCCTTCATTTCAATAGTTATACAGAGTTTTGATATTTGAATAAGATTTCTTGAATCCAGGGTATTACTAATGAGAATTATTGGAGTTGTCTCTTTTTCAGGAGACCAGTTTCTCAAAAAATCCAGAAGTTCTTTGAGACCACCCTTTTCGCCTTGAGACAAACCGTCAATTTCATCTAATATGATACCTATTCCTCCGCGTTTACCGGTCTCAATCATATGAACAACGCCACCTTCATTTAAAAGTGGGAGAAGAGTTTTACGAAAAGATGTGCCACTACGTGTATGACTTGCATTAAACTCAATCGGTTTGAGTTTTGCCTCTCTGTAGACGCGATGAGCAAGCGTCGTTTTACCGACTCCAGGTTCTCCATAAAGAAGTACGGCAGGCTGTGTTGGTTTCAGTATCCATTCTGCTAATGTTTTTTCAGTAGCAGGATGTAAACAGATTGTTTTTTCAATTGGCGTCGGTCCCCACATCTAGTATTCAAAGATTACTGTTTTCTTTAGCCTACGATTATGACTCTTGAGGGTTTCCAGACGCATCAAAGCATTGATTGTTATCGCCGCCGCTTCCACCAGGTGCGAAGCCGTCTGCGCAGCTTACACCGTCATAAACTCCTTCCCATGTAACTTTCTTGTCTTTACAGTGCTGGCAAATGGCTCTCTGGCGCGCGCCGCCACCTAAATTACTGAATAAGTGGAAAACGAACTCTTCTTTGAGTGCCTGCTCAGGTGCCGTCATCTTCTGGATTCCGCCCTGTGTTCCTACGCCAATTAAATCAACGCAGACCTTCTCCTTGGATCCGTTGATAGTGCGCTCATAAATACTGAGGAAATCGGGACAGAGATTAATTGCTGGCGGCCACGACTTAGTCTCAACCTTTCCTACCCTGAGAGAATCACCTGTAAACCACCGGAGACCAAAAAAGATTAAAACTGCAAGTACACCGACTAAATATAAAATTCCTGCCACGGGTCTTTCCATCTGGACTAGTTTATAGGCGCCGCCGATCCCAATAACACATGACAAAAAGATGTAAAGTAGGAACGTGAAATCCATCTAGTACTGGCTCTTTTTTGTTTTAGTTTACAAAACTAAAATAAAAGTGTAATCAAATAATTCTATTTACATACGAACTACAGGTGCAGGGAAACCAGAACCCTCCCAGCCAAGCTCGATGTAGCCTGTCAAGAAGTCAGAATCGGGTACTGTGCTCGCCTGACCACCAACACCGAATGTAGCTGAGGTGCCGCTTGTCTGTCCGCCATAATTGATGAGCTGTACCTTGCGGAATGTACGTCCTGCAGAGACATACGTCTTCCCTAGATCACGCAGCTTACCGGCGCCCGGACCATTTACTGATGATAGGTAAGAGGAGCCACCGCCCGGACCACCAGGAAAACCACCACTTGTGTAGCCTGCGCGCAACCACGCCGCCGTCTGTAAAGTGCCATTCGTTCTATTTAGCTCATTAATGCTGCCTGTATATGCGAGTGATGAAATAGGTACAAAAAACCGACCGTCATTAGGAATCTGCCTTAAGCCGCTCATTTACTATAATTATTTCATATAAAATAATTTAGTTAGACGAAGGAGAGAAGAATGAACCAAGATCCTGCTTTTGAACTACCTTTAACAAATCCTAATGCGACTGCCAATCACGGGCAGAACGGGCGCGTTGTATTTACAGATAAGGAAAGTAAACTTCCCGAGTCGTTCCCCGGATACCAGTATGAAAAGACTACCGAAAAGGACTTTGAAGCCGATATGTTGAGAGGAAACTGGGAAGCCGGTCCGCTGAGTCAGAGCTTTTTCAGTGCCGATAACATCAAAATTATCCAGAATGCGATTCGCCGTGATGTCTTTGAAAAGAGTCAACCGAAGGGTTACGTAATTGATGATCAGTCTGCAGATGAACTCAAAATCATTATGCGCGCTCTCTATTACCAGTATGCAAAGAATCAGCCGTTTGATGTCCCTGGACAAGTTAATGAACTCAATAAAAAAGTTGTTGATTGGTCTGCGCCGCACATCTTGAGTGCCGTCGATCATTATCATTATTATTTGAATGATATCAGTCATATGCCGATACCGTTAGCTCGTGAGATGAATTTGAGTAGTGCAGGTTCTAAGTCCTTGCCGCTCAATCAGTTTATTTAAGCAGCAACCTTGAACCGGCGCTTCTTCTGCTGACCCATCGTCGTGCTTCCAGCCCCCGAGAGAAAGTGCTCCCGCTCAACCTTCGCCTTCGCCCACACCTTATCAAAGTCAAGGAGGTCGGATAGCCACAGAGCTGACGCAGTGGTATCGCGCAGCTTCTCAAACGAAACGCGCGCAGCCATGAGCGATGTTTCGGCTTCCTGAATTGCTGATGCCTTGACGCGGTCAATGCGCAGCTTCAGCAAATACTCATACGCATCTACGTTATCTGGAGTCTCCAGTGAACTTAGCGGTGGAAGAGAACATGTCTTCATAATCTCCACAATCTCATTATCCTCCTTGCGCCTGAGATCAATCGTTCCATCGAGTACGAAACGGAGAAAGCGAGCACGCGCGTCGCACTCCAGCATCTGGCGCTCGAGCCTAGCCATCTCCATAATACGCCGCTTCTCGTACTGCGAGAGGCGCGGTCCATAATATGACTCGAAGATTTGACCAGCTGAATCATACTTGACAATCTTCATGTTCGTATCGAAGCAGTTCATGTTGCTCGTCTTCCAGTTGTTCGTCAGCTTGAATCGCTTGACAAATTCCGCGCGATCCGCCTTGATGTCCTCATAGTAGTCATTATCCATATAGAGAACAAACTTTACATCCAAGTCGTTGTACAAGTCATCGAAGCCCTTGAGGACCGGCTTCTTGTCATCGGACAGAGAACCCTTTGCCTCCCCTGAGCAGATCTCATCCAGAAACGCCTTATAGTCCTTCGTCCAGACGCCGACAGGAAGCTCAGTGATTGTCACAGTGCGCTTCTCATCGTCCATCGTGTAAATGCCCTTGGTTACATAAGTCGTTGCATCCTGTTTGATAACCTGTCCCTTAAAACCGAACCACCACGGTGTGAGATCAACGCCCTCGAATGTCTCGATATTACCTTCCAACCTAGACTTCAGAAGACGAATCAGATCATCAGGATTGTACGGAGGAATGTCCGTGCTGAATCCGGTACCTATACCAATACAGCCATTGACAAGGAGCATTGGAAGAATGGGGAGATAGGTCTCCGGTTCAACGAGCAGACCATCGTCATCAATGTAATTCAGAATACCACTGTCCTCCTTGCGGAAGAGAACATCTACAATGTGCTCGAGATGTGTGTGAATATACCTCGGACTTGCGGCATCGGAACCGCCCATAAGACGAGAACCAAACTGCCCAACCGGCGTCAGCAAGTGAATATTGTTGCTACCGACGAAGTTCTGTCCCATGGACGTGATGGTAGAATTCAAAGACGCCTCACCGTGGTGATAAGCTGCGTGCTCAGAGACATAACCGGCGAGCTGCGCCACACGAACCTCCTGTCGCAAACCGCGCTTCAGGCAACCGAAGAGAATCTTCCTTTGGGAAGGCTTGAAACCGTCC
>Ga0209500_10000838_pt1 | contig 24872 bp, 25 predicted proteins | sample S_140212_EF_Meta_FD_187323 | JGI IMG/M metagenome (GOLD analysis project Ga0209500, IMG submission 187323) | Freshwater microbial communities from Lake Simoncouche, Canada to study carbon cycling - S_140212_EF_MetaG (SPAdes) (version 2) | ecosystem: Environmental > Aquatic > Freshwater > Lake ...
TGCCACCGAATCCGGTTTAGCGCGCGCAGGCGTCATCACAACACCACATGGTCAGATTCAGACCCCCGCATTTATTCCTGTGGGAACTAAAGCCAATGTGAAGACCGTTCTTCCTGAAGCGATGGAAGCACTCGGTGCACAAGCACTTCTTGCTAATGCCTATCACCTCTATCTGCAGCCAGGACCGAGCGTTCTGGATGAGGCAGGCGGTCTCGGTGCATTTATGAACTGGGATAAGCCGACCTTTACCGATAGTGGCGGATTCCAAGTCTTATCTCTCGGTGTGGGATTTAAGAAGGTTCTCGCTATGGATGCGCAGACCTTTAGATCGGATCAAGTAATCGCCAAGAATAAAGAGCGCCTTGCCCATGTCGATGATGAAGGTGTGACATTTAAGAGCCACCTCGATGGTTCGATGCACCGCTTTACCTCTGAAGTCTCGATGCAGATTCAACATCAACTGGGTGCAGACATCATGTTTGCCTTCGATGAATGCACAACCCTTCACAACACCCGTCCCTATCAAGAGCTAGCGATGGAGCGCACATATAACTGGGCAATTCGTTGCCTAGATGAACATAAGAGATTGAGTGATGCGCGGGCCGATAAGCCCTATCAAGCTCTCTTTGGAGTTATTCAAGGTGCTCAATATGAAGATTTACGCAAGAAAGCAGCCGCAGATCTTGGTGGAATGAGCTCATCAGGAATTGAATTTGATGGGTTCGGTATTGGTGGCGCACTCGATAAAGATTCACTGGGCACCATCGTGGGGTGGGTGAACTCCACCTTGCCTGAAAACAAACCAAAGCATTTACTTGGTATTGGTGCACCTGAGGACCTATTTGTGGGCGTTGAAAATGGCGTTGATACATTCGATTGTGTACTTGCATCCCGTATTGCACGCACCAGCGCTGTCTACACAATGACTGGGCGCTTTAACGTCTCTAACGCTCCTTATGTGCGCGATTTCAACCCCATAGATGATGAATGTGATTGCTACACCTGCAAGAACTACACCCGTGCTTACTTATGTCACTTATTCCGCGGCAAAGAGATGCTGGCTGGAACACTTGCCACGATTCACAATGAGCGATTTATTGTGCGCCTTGTAGACCAAATGCGACAAGCAATTATTGATGGCACTTTCCAGGAAATGAAGAAGGAATTTATGGGGCGTTATACCCATAAATCTGGTCAAGCCAGAGATTAATTAGTGGTGACTTTTTTGAATCTCTTGCGCCTCTGTGCCAACTTTGGTCCACCCACCTGGAACTAAATCATCTGCTTCCGATGGACCCCAAGTTCCATCTTCATACTGAATAACAGGATGTGGATTTTTGAGTAAATCTTCAAGAATCTGCCATGACTGCAACACTGCATCGATTCGAGTAAAGCGGAAATGATCACCGAGTATCGCAGCGCGTAACAAACGCTCGTATGGTCCTTGGCGATCTCCAAATTCTGCAACGAATTCAACAGAGAGATCAACGGTCTCTGTAACCAATTTAGTACCTGGGCGTTTTGCTTGAAGTGCAATATCAACGCCATCTTTGGCACCTAATCTGAATCGAACATGATTTGAATTGGCCTTCCCAAAGAGTGCACGCGGTGGTTGTTTAAATTCAACGATTACCTCAAGTACCGTCTCTGGCATCTTCTTACCTGTACGAAGGTAGATAGGAACACCAGCCCAGCGCCAGTTATCAATAAACAACTTCATGGCAATAAAGGTTTCTGTATCTGAATTCTCAGCAACGCCATCTTCGTCTAGGTAGCCGTCAAATTGACCACGGACAACATCGGTCTTGTTGATATCACGAATTGCCGAGAGAACTTTGATTTTCTCATTCTGCATTGCTTCAGAACTCATCTCAATGGGTGGCTCCATCGTCAGCATCGTTAAGACCTGCAAGATGTGGTTTTGCAATACATCTCGGGTAGCGCCCACGCCATCGTAAAAGTTACCACGTCCATCGATGCCAAAACTTTCAGCCATCGTAATCTGGATATTAGAAACATAGTTTCGATTCCACACAGGTTCAAAGAGAGTATTGGCAAAACGGAAGACCAACAGATCTTCGACCGCTTCCTTGCCTAAGTAGTGATCAATACGGAAGATCTGTTCTTCCGGTAGCAACTTCTTGAGCTCTGAGTCCAGCGCCCCTGCACTTTCCAGGTCGCGACCAAAAGGTTTTTCAACGACGACGCGTGCTCTCTTGGTAATTCCTACCTTATCGAGTTGATCCACAATCTTGGCAAAATATTCAGGTGCAATAGCTAAGTAAATGACCGGTAGCTTGTAACTCTTGATGGACTCAGCCAAGAGCTCAAATGTGGCAGTATCTTCATAATCTCCCACAATTAACTTCATTTCATTAAGCAGCTTATGCAAAATCTTTTCATCCACATCGGGCTTACGCGAACGAATAGCCTTTTCTGCATTCTCGCGGAATACCTCTTGTGACCATTTTGACGAAGCGACACCAATTATGGGCACATCCAACTCGCCTAAATCTTCAAGGTCATAGAGCGCTGGAAATAGCTTCTTCTTTGCTAAATCTCCGGTCGCGCCAAAGAGAACTAAAGCATCAGCCTTCATTATTTAGCCGAAGGCTTCTCGTTATGTCCACCGAATTTATAGCGCATCGCACTCAAGACTCGGTTAGCAAACTCATCGTTGTTGCGAGAAGCAAAGCGCGCATAGAGAGATGCGCTTAAGACATGAGCTGGAATTCCTGCCTCGATTGCAGCTTGGACAGTCCAGCGACCTTCACCGCTATCGCTGACCTCGGTGGAATATTCTGTGAGCTCTTTTGATTCAACGAGAGCTTGTGCTGTGAGATCTAGTAGCCATGACGCAACAACACTTCCACGTCGCCAGACTTCAGTAATTGCTGGAATATCAAGATCATATGCAGGTGTCATCTCATCTGCGGCCTCAAAGATTGCAAGACCTTCAGCAAAAGCTGCCATCATTCCGTATTCAATTCCGTTGTGAATCATCTTCACGAAGTGGCCTGAACCTACTGGTCCGCAATGCAAATATCCGTATTCAGCTTGTGCTGGCTCCCCTGTGCGACCTGGTGTGCGCGCTGCAGATTCAACACCTGGGCAGAGTGCTCTAAAGATGGGATCCAGTGACTTCACAACAGCATCATCGCCACCTGATGTTCCAACATCAACAAAGTTAATTCCCTTTGCCTTCAAAAGTTCGGCATTCTTTAAATCGTTCTTGTAATAGCTATTTCCGCCATCGATGATGGTGTCCCCTGGTGAGAGATGATCAGCGAGTGCTGCAATCGTGGAATCAGTAACGGCTGCTGGCACCATGATCCAGATTGTGCGGGGAGTTGAAAGGGAAGCTGCAAGGCTTGCCATATCTGTGGCGCCAATGGCACCTTCAGCAGCGAGAGTCTTCACAGCATCAGGGCTGACGTCATAGACAGCAGATGTGATCTTATGGAGTGCGAGGCGACGGACAATATTGGCGCCCATGCGCCCAAGGCCGATCATTCCGAAATTTGTAGTTGCCATCACTATGCCTATTCGCTGTAGAAAACGCTCAACGTTGAGGCTCGTAGTCTAACGCGAGATGGGGCCTGCGCCCGAATTCAGGCGAATTTTTGGTGAAATTACTCTGAAAAGAAGGCTTCAGTATCAACAATAAGACGCGTATGAGAATTACCGCGAACATAACTTGCCGGAATTGCAAGATCGCCTTCAATAATTTTTGTCACAGCCTCAGCTTTACTTTCGCCAGCAGCAACAATCCACACTTCATCCGCACTATTGATCATCGACATCGTGAAAGAGACGCGAGCAGCAGGTGGTTTTGGTGAATCCGTGATGGCAAAGATGGTGCGCAAATCATCTACATCGGCAATCCCCGGAAAGAGGGATGCCACATGGCCATCAGGACCAAGGCCCAAAATATTGAGATCAATATCCACATTTTCAAGCGCCAGCGCATAATCACTGACCGCATCATCAATACTTTTAGCCACATCCGAGGCGAGCACCTCGTGCATCACTACTGCTGTATTGGTAACAGTCTTATGAAATGGGAATGCGTTACGTTCGACGCTATCGGCTTCAACAAATCGTTCATCACTCCACCAGATATGAAGACCTGCAAATCCATCTGGGTCGGCATTAAATTCATTGACCAGTGCTTCAGATATCTGCACACCGAGTGTCCCACCTGTTAGAACGAGGTGAAATTGGCTCTTGAGCTTGAGGCCCTTTTCAATAGCGGCAAGAATTTGAACAGTGACTTCATCTGCAAGCTCTGTGGCATCTGCATAGAGGGTGAGGTCGAGTTCGTCATCGATATCGCCAACAATGGCATCAAAATCATCGCTCATTGTCACTCCCCCATCTGGCCATAAAATCTTTCGTGCCCATCTCATAGATATTTTCGGGGCCATCTTCCTCATCAATTTGCTGGCCCTTATATTCAAATCCGAAGTAGTTAATCACGGCAATCGATGCAAGGTTATCGGGGCTCACTGTGTATCTCAATGTTTTCACCTCTGGGTAAGTACATACCCATTTCCACATACCCGCCAGCGCCTCACGCGCATAACCCTTATTGTGAAAAGCTTCTTCGATCCCGAGGCCAATTTCCATCATGCCATCAGCATCAGGGACTCCATGAAAACTAGTGCTACCGATTACTTCTTGGCTCTCCTTAAGGACGATGTAACGAACAAACCATCTGTTGACTGACGGATCAGCCTTCACCTGTGGCACGCGCCATGCAAGGGGCCCGCTTGAATCAACTAACACACGATGAGGATTGGTAAAGGATTGACCCAAGAGTGCAACTAAATCATTTTTATTCTCAAACAATTCAATGATTGCTTGCCCTGAAAGATGATGCAGCTCGAGACGAGGAGTAAGAATCACAGGCTCGTGCATGGAATTACAGGCTTGCGAAACCTTCAGCAAGAACGCCAAGGGCATCCTTCAAAAGTTCATCGGTAATCACAAGCGGAGGCAAGAAGCGAATCACGTTGCCGTAGGTGCCTGCAGTGAGGATGAGAACTCCCTTGCTCTGGCAGTACTTAATGACCTTAGCCATTGCTTCAGGATTGGGGTTCTTTGTTCCAGCGTGCACAAGTTCGATGGCAACCATGGCACCGCGGCCGCGCACTTCACCGATGATCGGGTACTTAGCCTTAAGTGCATTGAGTAAGTCAATGAGGATTGTGCCGATATGTGCAGCGCGCTCGACAAGCTTCTCTTCTTCAATAATTTCAATGACAGCAAGTGCTGCAGCACAGACAAGTGGGTTTCCGCCATATGTTCCACCGAGGCCACCGACGTGAGATGAATCCATAATCTCAGCACGCGCTGTGACTGCAGAAAGTGGCAATCCGCCAGCAATTCCCTTTGCAGTGATGATCATATCGGGCTCAATATTTTCATGCTCGACTGCAAACATCTTTCCTGTGCGGGCAAAGCCTGATTGGACTTCATCTGCGATAAAGACAATTTTATTCTCTGTTGCATATTTCTGAAGTCCCGGCATAAAACCTTCTGGTGGCACGATAAATCCACCTTCACCAACTACAGGTTCAATCAAGATTGCAGCAACGTTATGTGCTCCAATCTCTTTCTCAATCTTTGAAATTACATGTGCGAGTGAATCCTCTGCAATCGTTGCAAGGTTGCCTTCATAGCGATATGAATATGGCATCGGCATGCGATAGACCTCGTTGGCAAATGGGCCAAAGCCATCCTTGTAGGGGAGATTCTTTGCAGTCAGCGCCATCGTTAAATTAGTACGACCATGATAGGCATGCTCAAAGACAACCACTGCAGGACGCTTTGTGTAGTGACGAGCAATCTTGATTGCATTCTCTACAGCTTCAGCACCTGAGTTTTGAAGGATTGACTTCTTCTTAAACTTTCCAGGTGTTAAACGATTAAGTGCTTCACACACTTCGATATAGCCCATATAAGGAACTGTGGTGAAGTTTGTGTGAGTAAAGTTTGCAACAGCTTCCTGCACAGCCTTCACAACGCGGGGCGCTGAGTTACCAACGCCGACAACACCAATACCTGAACCCAGATCGATGATGCGATTGCCGTCGATATCTTCAATGATTGCATCATGTGCGCGGGCAACAATCACCGGCATTGCAGTTCCTAGTCCCCCAGATACAGCCTCTTTACGTCGCTGCATTGCAGCAGTTGATAACGGCCCTGGAATATCAGTGGCCAAGTGGCGTGATTGTGGGAGGCGATCCTGTGATGTCATGGTCAAAGTCTAAGGCCCTTACTTTGCTGTGAGTGCCCAAGTACTCCTTGGTACAAGTTAGGCTTGCCACATGAGTAACCTCAGAGATAGCGCGCCACTACTGGATGCTTATCTCTCATACTTCGAGAGCGCTCGAACTCCCTTCACCATCCCAGGCCACAAGCAGAAGACAAGCGCCCTGGATGCTGGGCTAGGCGCAGTCGTTGATGCAGATACTCCTCTCTATGGTGGCCTTGATGAAATTAAGTTAACGAATCAAACGCTCAAGAAAGCTGAAGCACTTGCAGCAAAGTTGTGGGGCGCTGACTATGCGCGCTTTTCAACCGGTGGTTCTACTCATGCCAACCAAGCGATCATCTTCGCTCTCGGCAAACCAGGCGACAAAGTCGCAGTCTCTCGCACAGCACACCGTTCAGTCTTAAGCGCTCTTGTACTTGCTGGGCTAGAACCAATCTGGATGTCACCAGAAATTGATGCAGCAACAGGCGTCCCCACTGGAATCGGTATCGCTGAACTTGATCGCGCACTGAAAGACAGACCAATTGCAGTGTTGCTCACAGAACCCGGATACCTTGGAACTATCTCGGATCTTCCTGTTCTCATTTCTGCAGCACATGCCGTTGATATTCCCGTCATTCTTGATGCTGCTTGGGGTGGTCACTTTGGTTTCCACCCGCAGCTACCAAAACATGCATTCCAAGTGGGTGCAGATGCACTGATTACAAGTACTCATAAAGCTCTACCTGGTTACAGCGCATCCGCACTTCTTCTTGCCCGCACAACTCTTCTCAGTGCTGAGCGACTTGAACAGAGCTTTGAAACAACTCACACCACATCTCCTGCAGGTGCTCCCCTTGCATCGATCGATGGTGTGCGCGCACTCCTTGAAACAAGAGGCGAAGAACTTATTGGCAAGCTTTTGAGCAATATCCATCGCTTTAAGGAGATGGTCCAAGCAGAATTTCCACTTCCCATCTTTCTCTACCCATCTGATTTTCCCGAAGGACGCTTTGATCCTTCAAAGATTGTTCTTCGCGTGCAGCAGCTGGGGGCCTCAGGAGTCGATATTGAAGAAGATCTACAAACCAAAGGCATCCGCGTTGAGATGGCAGATCGAGACACCATGGTCTTTCTCGGCACGATTGCCGATACCCAAGCGGATTTTGATCACTTAGCTGATGTTCTGATTCCGATTTTAAAAAAGCGCCAAGAACAAAGACGTGCGAGTGCAACAGCGCTCAGTTGGTCTGTCGTTCCCCAGCGAGCAACTTCGATGCGCGAGGCTTACTTTGCGGAGACAGAGATGGTTAGTGCGGCAAATGCTGTGGGGCGAATCTCTGCAGATCTCATCGCACCATATCCACCGGGAGTTGCAGTTGTTGCACCCGGTGAAGTCTTAACGAAACTGATTGTTCAAGGCCTGAGCGCCTCCCGTGAAGCAGGAGTGCGCATCGCCTATGCAACTGATTCATCACTTGCAAGTTATAGAGTTGTTAAAAACTCATAAAGAGCAATAACTAACGAATAGGTTTGCGATAAACCTTGTGTGAAACCGCCTGAGCAAGTGGCTTAATCATCATCGAATCCACGTTGAAATGATCCGGAAGCATGACAACCCAACGAATGGCTTCAGCAACATCTTCTGCAATTAGCGGCTTCTCAATGCCTTCATAGATCTTTGCAGCAGCATCGGTATTGCCCTTATAGCGAATCTTGGCAAATTCTTCAGTCTTCACTATTCCTGGTGCTATCTCAGAGATACGAATCGGTTCACCATTGAGTTCAAGACGCAAAGTATCGACAAGGGAAGCCTCACCAAACTTTGCCGCTGCATAGCTTCCACCGTTCTCATAGGTGCGATGGGCTGCAGTTGATGTAATAAGAACGATATGTCCTTTGCGATGCTCACGGAAGATAGGTGTGAGTGCCTTCACCATGCGCACAGCACCCACCACATTGATATCAAAGGTCTTCTGCCAGAGAGCAGGATCTGAATCCATCACAGAATCGGCATCAAATGCACCGCCTGCGCTGTGAACCAACACAGTGACTTTGGCATTTCCAAGATGGGCAACTAAAGAGTCAACGCTAGTTTGGTCAGTGACATCGAGTTCAAACGCTTCAATATTCTCATTGCCCGCTGCGAGTTCTTTCAACTTATCGATTCGTCGCGCTGCAGCGATAACGTGATAACCGTTCTCTGCCAGGGCTCGTGCTGTTGCAGCACCAATTCCACTACTTGCTCCAGTAATTACTGCATATTCACGTGTGCTCATTAGGAAAGAGTACATGCGCAAGATAGAATCCAGATATGAGCAAACAAATCAAGACTGATATAGGGATCACCTATAAGAAGCGCAACAAGACCACCGTCTTCTGGCGCGGAATCCTGGCATTCCCGGTCTCAGTATTAATCTGCTCCTTTGCCATTCAGTCGAATGCAGGATTTGCAGCTGGTCTGATCATCTTGCCACCGCTTCTGACCCTGGTATTCCGTGAGGTCTACCCAAGTTATGTGTTGAGCTTCAACCAGGCATTTTTAGAACTACAGACTCGCGTCATTGCCTATGCGCTCCTGCTCACTGATGAATACCCATCAATTGAGCGCAACAAGAATATTGATGTGGAGTTTCCAGAGATCAAGGGTGGCAAGGCTCTCAACCGATGGCTTCCTCTTGTGAAGTGGTTCCTTTCAATTCCACTGATTCTTGTTGGACTTCTTTATTCTGTGATTGCACTGGGTATGACATTCATTGCCTGGATTATGACTTCTGCAACAGGAAATTATCCAAAGTGGGCTGGCAAGTTTGTACTTAAGACAATCCGTTTCTGGAACCGCGTTAATGGTTATGCATTCATTTTGGTTTCCGATAAGTACCCTTCATTTGCACTCTAATGTCTATCTCGATCCGCCCCATACAGCAGAGCGATAAGCAGAGCTGGCTCGTTCTCTGGCTGGGATATCTCGACTTCTATAAGACAACAGTTGCTGCAGAACAGACTGAGCGCACCTGGGTTCGCATCATGGATCCAGACTTTAATATGAAGTGCGCTGTTGCAGAGCGCGATGGAACCCTTATTGGTTTTACGACATATAACCTTCAGAACTCAACATGGTCTCCCAACGGCCACTGCTATCTCGAAGATCTCTTCGTAGATCCTGCGGTGCGTGGTGCAGGAGCTGGACGAGCGCTCATGGAGTTTGTGAAAGCCTTTGCGATTGAGAATAGGTGCTCACGTCTTTACTGGAATACCGATGAAGATAATGAGACTGCGCGAAAGCTCTATGACACATATGTTCTTGAATCTGGAAAGCGTCAGTACCGAGTTCAGCTCTAAACTTTAGCGAGCAACAGTCTTTCTGAGCATGCGCTGGTAATACATCCCTGGCTTACGAGTACTTTCCTGCTTCTCGCCCATCTTTTCAAAACCTAACTTTTCATAGGCAGCAATAGCAATCTCGTTATCAACCCAGACTCCGAGTCCTTGGACGGTCCAATCTCTACGCACTGCCTGCTCATCTAAATACTCAAAGAGCGCGCGAAGTGCTCCATGTTGTCTGTATTCAGGATCTACCCAACAGCTACCAACCCAGCTTGTTGCACCAAAATCTCCTTTGAGGTTCTCAACAGTCATCATGCCTATATCTTCATCGCCCACGACTGCTATGAGTGCAATGTATTGGCGCGCTTTAGCTCGCCAATCACTTTCTGTGAAGAGTCGCTCAGAATCTATATTGCCTCCAAAAGCCTGGCCATCACTTTCCAGGGCTGCTAAACGAATATCGCGATATCGAGTCCATTGGCTTTCATCAAGCTCTTGAACGAGAACAATTGGGGACATATTTGGATTGCTCACAAAATGTAATTATTGCTTCTTAAATAGTTTCTTCGGATTGAGCTTTGCGCCTTGGGCCTTTACCTTTTCTAACATGGATCTAGCCCACGCAAATTCAAGTGCGAGTACGGCAAGTCCCAGAATAAGTAAAGGCATCGTAAACGGTCCAGGCAGCACGATGAGAAGTAGACCTGTGATGATGAGGGTGGAACCAATAACTGAGACGATTGTTTTTCGCAGAGGAGCTGGAAGCGTCTTCCAGCTCTTAGCAAACTGTTTTTTCATCGGTAGTGCCTCCTGGGTCAATTAAACCCTACTCACCGCAAATTCTCGTTCCCTAATGACTCGTTCCATACCAATAGGTAGACCCTCTATTATCAACCTCTGAGTCAAGGGGGAAAAATGAGCACAGTCGTCAATCACTGGATTAACGGTGCTGAATTTGTAAGCACTTCAGGAAGAACATCTCCTGTTTATGATCCGGCTCTTGGTATAGAGACGAAACGTGTTGCACTTGCAAACCAATCTGAGATTGATGCAGTGATTAAGGCTGCAAAGGATGCATTCCCTGCCTGGCGCGATGAATCCCTGGCCAAGCGTCAACAGATTATCTTCACCTTCCGCGAACTCCTTAACTCTCGTAAAGGTGAACTTGCCGAGATCATTACAAGTGAGCACGGCAAGGTTCTCTCTGATGCACTCGGTGAAATTACTCGTGGCCAAGAAGTAGTTGAATTTGCAACCGGTATCCCCCACCTACTCAAAGGTTTTTACTCCGAAAATGTTTCAACGGGCGTTGATGTCTATTCCACTCGTCAACCACTAGGTGTTGTGGGAATCATCAGCCCCTTTAACTTCCCAGCAATGGTTCCGATGTGGTTCTTCCCCATCGCAATCGCTGCAGGTAACACAGTTGTGATTAAGCCATCGGAGAAAGATCCATCTGCATCGATGTGGGTGGCAAAACTCTGGAAAGAGGCAGGGTTGCCTGATGGCGTGTTTAACGTCCTCAATGGCGATAAAGAGTCAGTAGATGGCCTACTCAATAGCCCTGATGTTGAATCCATCTCATTCGTTGGTTCTACTCCAATTGCAAAATACATTTATGAGAACGCATCACGCACCGGTAAGCGCGTTCAAGCGCTAGGTGGCGCAAAGAATCATATGTTGGTCCTTCCCGATGCAGACCTTGAGCTCGTTGCAGACTCAGCAATTAATGCAGGCTTCGGCAGCGCCGGCGAGCGCTGCATGGCAATCTCAGTAGTCGTAGCCGTTGAACCTGTTGCAGATCAATTGATTCCTAAGATTGTTGAACGTATGGGCAAGTTGCGCACAGGCGATGGCCGTCGTGGCTGCGATATGGGTCCTCTTGTGACCAAAGAACACCGTGACAAGGTCGCCTCCTATGTTGATATTGCCGAAAAAGATGGCGCAACTGTCGTAGTCGATGGGCGTAACCCACAGGTTGATGGCGAGCCAAACGGTTTCTGGCTTGGGCCAACCCTGATCGACAAGGTTCCAACAACGTCTAAGGTCTATACCGAGGAGATCTTCGGACCAGTTCTTTCTATCGTGCGCGTGAAGAGCTATGACGAAGGCGTTGCACTGATTAATAGCGGTGCATTTGGAAACGGAACAGCAATCTTCACCAACGATGGTGGAGCTGCTCGCCGATTCCAGAATGAGATTCAAGTGGGCATGGTTGGCATTAACGTTCCTATCCCTGTGCCAGTTGCGTATTACTCCTTCGGTGGATGGAAGCAATCACTCTTTGGCGATACCAAGGCGCATGGCGTTGAAGGCGTTCACTTCTTCACACGCGGTAAGGCAATTACCTCCCGCTGGCTTGATCCAAGCCATGGTGGAATCAACCTCGGCTTCCCACAGAACTAATTACTTCTATGGCCTCTGCTGACAAGTGGTACTTCAGACGCGGTGAGTTATCTCGCGCTGGCTGGGATGTATTACTTGATCCACAGAACCCACCTGTACATGGGTGGAAATACACAGGGCTGCGCGTTGGCACTCTGACTCAAGGTGCATTCCTTGCACTGCCTGCAGATTCCAATGAACGCATTATTTTTCTGCTAGAAGGTGAAGAAGTTCTCGTTGAGTATCTTCACGCAGGAGAAAGTGCGAGCCAAGTATTGCGTGGTCGTCCTTCTGTCTTTCACGGTCCATCTGATTACATCTATCTACCGATTCATACATCAGCAACGATTTCAGGCACCGGGCGCATTGCAGTCGGTGAAACTCCAGCAACCCAGGTCAAAGATGTCCGATATGTTGCAAAGAGTGATGTCTTAGTAACGCTACGTGGTGCAGGACGTGAAACCCGTCAAGTGCATAATCTTGGAATGCCTGAAACCCTTGATGCCGATCGCATGATTGTCTGCGAAGTTATTGTTCCTGCAGGCAATTGGTCTGGGGCTCCCTCTCATAAGCACGATACATATACTCCAGGCAGAGAATCTAATCTCGAAGAAATCTATTACTTCGAAAGCGCCGTCACTCGCGCTGCCACTACACCAACTACATCATCACCATTTGGATACTTCCGTGGAACTTCTGCTGATAGCCGTCCCTTTGATGTGACGGAGGAGGTGCGTTCAGGCGATGTTGCACTCGTTCCCTATGGATGGCATGGACCGGCTGCAGCAGGACCTGGATATGACCTTTACTTCTTTAATGTGATGGCAGGACCAGATCCAGAGCGTGCATGGAATGCCACAGATCATCCCGATCAAGTGTGGATTCGCGACTCTTGGCAATCACAGCAAAGCGACCCAAGATTGCCCTACGGGCAATAGGAAGGAATTGATATGGCCACACGAAAAATGACAGTCAGCCAAGCCATCGTTGAATTCCTTGCTCATCAATACACAGTTGATGGCGATTATCGTGAGCGCACAATTGCTGGTGTCTTTGGAATCTTTGGACATGGAAATGTTGCTGGTATTGGGCAAGCGCTTAAACAGTTCTCTGTTGAGAACCCATCGCTGATGCCCTATTACCAAGCGCGCAATGAACAAGCGATGGTCCATGAATCATCTGCCTTTGCTCGTATGAAACGACGCCGTGCAACATTTGCATGCGCAGCATCGGTTGGCCCAGGTGCTACCAACATGCTCACAGGAGCTGCAGTTGCCACAACAAATCATCTTCCCGTTCTTCTTCTTCCCTCTGACACATTTGCCAATCGCGCATCAGATCCTGTGCTGCAACAGCTGGAGATGCCACATGATGCAACTCTGTCGGTCAACGATGCATTCAAGCCACTCTCACGGTTCTTTGATCGCGTGCAAAGGCCAGAGCAGCTTTACTCAGCGCTGCTTGGTGCAATGCGCGTGCTGACCGATCCCGTTGAAACAGGAGCCGTCACAATCTGTCTACCTGAAGATGTGCAGGCAGAAGTCATTGATGTTCCTGAGGAGTTTCTCGCAGATCGTGAATGGCGCATTCGCCGCCCGCGTGCAGAATCTGATGTACTCAAAGAAGTTGCCCGAGTTATCGCATCATCGAAGGCTCCACTGATTATTGCTGGTGGTGGGGTTATCTACTCCGATGCTCACTCTTCGCTGCAAGCTTTTGTTGAGCAGACAAAGATTCCTGTTGCAGCATCGCAGGCTGGTGTGGGATCCCTGAATTGGGATCATCCTCAATACATGGGCTCTGTGGGAGCCACAGGAACAACTGCTGCAAATCGCTTAGCTCGCGAGGCAGATCTAGTTATCGGTATCGGCACTCGTTATAGCGATTTCACTACTTCAAGTCGCACAGCATTTCAAAACCCCAATGTTCGCTTTATCAATATCAATATCGCATCCTTTGATGCTTTCAAGCATGCAAGCGCACTGCCTGTTGTGGCAGATGCTCGTCAGAGCCTGCTTGAACTCACTCCTCTATTAAAGGATTACCAAGTCTCAAGTGATTATGTGGCGCGCACTTCCCGCGAGAAGAGCGAGTGGAATGCATTAGTTGATGCAGCTTTCATTGATCAAAAGCGTGCACTACCAAGTCAGAGCGAGATCATCCATGCTGTGCAATCAGCATCTGATGCACAAGACACTGTTATCTGCGCAGCAGGATCATTGCCTGGAGATCTTCACAAACTATGGCGTGTGCGCTCACCACTTGGTTACCACGTTGAATATGCATTCTCATGTATGGGATATGAGATTGCCGCAGGGTTAGGTGCTGCGCGCGCTGGTGCAATGCCGATTGTGATGGTCGGCGATGGCTCATATCTGATGATGCACACTGAGATTGTTTCGGCAGTCGCTGAAGGTCTGAAATTTATTATCGTTCTCATCCAAAACCATGGCTATGCATCCATCGGCCATCTCTCAGAAAGCATCGGTTCGGAGCGCTTTGGCACGCAATACCGCTTTAGAGATGCAGCTAGTAATAACTTTGAAGGTGGCGAGAGGCTTCCTGTTGATCTTGCAGCAAATGCGGCAAGCCTAGGTATTGATGTCATCGATATTAAAGCTTCATCTTCTGCAATCGCAGATCTTCATGCGGCTGTGAAGAAGGCAAAAGCATCATCTAAGGCAACGTTGATTCACATCAATAGCGACCTATTGCTCTATTCACCTGATGGGGAAGGCTGGTGGGATGTTCCTATCGCTCCTGTTTCAACGCTGAAGAGCACGCAAGATGCTTATAAAAAGTACTCAGAAGAAATTACGCTGCAACGTCCATTGCTTGGCAATGGCACAAAAGATAAGAAATAGGGGATCAGAAAATGACTCAGCAAATCCGCGTAGGCACCGCACCTGATTCATGGGGCGTCTGGTTTCCCAGTGAGCCTCACCAAGTGCCATGGGATCGCTTCCTTGATGAAGCAGTTGAAGCTGGTTATCACTGGATTGAACTTGGTCCCTATGGATATCTTCCAACTGATCCTAAGCAACTTGAAGAAGAACTCGGCAAGCGCAATCTCAAGATGACTGCCGGCACAGTCTTTACAGGTTTTCATAAAGATGAGAGCCAGTGGCAGCGCGCATGGGATCAAGCACTCGCTGTTGCAACTCTTGTTTCACAACTTGGCGTTGAACACCTAGTTGTTATCCCTGATCTATGGCGCGATGACAAGACAGGGCAAGCGCGTGAATCTCGTACGCTCTCTAATGAACAGTGGAAGCGCCTTGCCGCAGGACATAACAAGTTAGGTAAGGCTCTCCTTGAAGAGTTTGGAATTCATCAACAATTCCACTCACATGCAGATAGCCATATCGGCACCTATCAAGAAGTTGAGCGTTATCTTCAAGAGACAGATCCGAAGTATTCAAACCTCTGTCTTGATACAGGCCACTTTGCTTACTACTTGGGCGATAACCTCAAGATGATGAACGCCTACCCAGAGCGCATTGGATATCTACATCTGAAGCAAGTGCATCCAGATATCTTGGCTGAGACGCTTAAGAATGACATTCCCTTTGGGGATGCCGTTGCTAAAGGTGTTATGACAGAGCCTGGATTTGAAGGTGTTCCAAAGTTTGCACCCATCATTGAGCGCGCACTAGAAATCAACCCAGATATCTTTGCGATCATCGAACAAGATATGTATGGATGCCCAGTTGATATGCCATTTCCTATTGCACAGCGCACACGCGAACATATCTTGGCTGCAACTCGCGCAGCACGTGTGAAGTAATAGTTATGGCGCAATCACCATTTCTCTTTATGAAGGAGAACTCTCCAACAGTTCTCTGGAATGACTCTGCAGATCCCAAAGAGCTAAAAGATGCACTCACCTGGGGAATAGTCGGCGCTACATGTAATCCTGTCATCGCATTAACAGCCATTAAGGCAGATGCACCGCACTGGATCTTGCGCATTAAGGAATATGCCAAGAAGAATCCCATTGCTACAGAAGATGAAATTGGCTGGGCAATGGTGAAGGAACTCTCACTGAACGCGGCAAAGCTCTTTGAAGGCGAGTTTGAGAAATATAACGGGCGCAACGGGCGTCTTTCTATTCAGACCGATCCCCGTAACTTTCGCAATGCACAGCTTTTGATCGAGCAAGCAGTTGAGTTTTCCAAGCTTGCTCAGAACATCATCGTCAAGATTCCTGTGACAACGGAGGCAATATCTGCTTTTGAAGAGGCCACCTATCAAGGTGTGAGCCTGAATGCGACAGTGTCATTTTCTGTGGCACAAACTGTGGCTGTTGCTGAAGCAATTGAACGTGGACTTAAGCGACGCGAAGCAGAAGGCCTGGATATCTCAACAATGGGTCCTGTCTGCACCATCATGGTGGGACGTGTGGATGACTGGGTAAAGGTCTCTGCTGAAAAATCTGGCGTAGCACTTGATCCGGAGATCATGGAATGGGCAGGCGTTGCAGTATTTAGAAATGCTCACAAGATCTATAAAGAGCGTGGTTACCGCACTCGTCTACTCTCTGCTGCATTTCGTAACCATATGCACTGGTCTGAAATTCTCGGTGGAGATTGCGTGATCTCTCCCCCTTATGCATGGCAGGTGAAGATTAATGAGATGGGGATTACCCCTAATCTTCACAGCATTGAAGAAGCAATTGCGCCACACATCCTTGAACCTCTTCTTGAGAAACTTCCTGAGTTTAGAAAGATGTATGACGTGGATGGCCTTGCAGTAGAAGATTTCACCAACTTCGGAGGGACTTTGCGTACACTGCGTGGGTTCTTGCAATCAGTTAATGATCTCGAATCATTTGTTCGCGATGTCACCGTTCCTAATCCAGATAAGTAAAGGTTGAAAATGACTGCTCTACCAAAGCCACATATCTTCACATCAGCTGAATCAAAACCATTGCGCTGGGGAATCTTTGGCGCAGGGTGGATCGCTGAGGCGATGGTCAATACCGCGCAGAAGAACTCCAACCAACAGTTCGTTGCAGTGGCATCTCGCACTCCCGGTAAAGCTGAAGCATTTGCCCAGAAGTGGAAGATTGAGTCATTTCACAATTCCTATGAAGAGCTTGCAGCGCGCGAAGATATCGATGCAATCTATATCGCCACACTGCCATCGGATCGACTAGAAGTTGCCCTTGTTGCAATCAATGCAGGCAAACCAGTTCTCATTGAAAAGCCAATCACCATGGATTTGGCAGAAGCTGAGCAGATTTATGCTGCTGCAAAAGCTAAGAAGGTCCTTGCAATGGAGGCGATGTGGACTCGCTTCTTGCCACAGATGGATATTGCTCGTCAATTGGTTGCAGATGGCGCACTGGGCGATGTTGAACTCGTTGTCTCCAACTTCTGTCAGAACAATCTCGGCGTCACTCGCTTGTTTACTCCAGGGGGCGGAAATCCCATCATTGATATGGGTATCTATCCTGCAGCGCTCTCACAACAATTCTTAGGCAATCCCAATGAGATCCATGCATTTGGAAAGTTACATCCAAATGATATTGATGAAGAGACACATACCTTTATGCGCTTTGCCAATGGCTCTCGCTCAAACTTTGTTCTCTCAGCTCGCACAACTCTTCCTCATTGGGCAGGAGTCTCGGGCTCTAAGGGTGCAATTACCTTTGGAACTCCGTGGTTCACTCCATCGTCCATTACCTTCCATGAATCAACATTTAATGGGGTTCAGAGCACGTGGGAAGATGATTTGGGTCTGCCTGAACACCTTGGGCTTATTCATCAGGTCCATGCCTTTGCTCAATATCTTGAGCAAGGATTGCTTGAAGGCCCTCTCTATACACACCACGATTCACTTTCTAATATCAAAACTGTCCTTGAGATTGGCAATCTCATCGGAACTCGCTACAAGTAATTTCACCCACACCTCATCTAGGAATAGGCTCACGCAATGACACAGAAACTTAGAATCGCAATTATCGGTGCCGGTCGTATTGGCTATGTCCACGCGGGAAGCGTCAATGACATCCCCGAGGTCGAGCTTGTCTATGTGGTCGATCCCTTTGAGGAGAATGCGAAGAAGGTCACTGCAGCATTTGGTGGCAAAGTCTCTAGCGATCCCTCCGCTGTCATTGCATCCGGTGAGATTGATGCAGTCATTATCGGTTCCCCCACAGCAACTCATATTCCACTATTGCGCGAGTGCATTGCACACGGCGTTCACGCGCTCTGCGAAAAACCACTGGATCTTGATATCAAAAACGTAGAAGAATTCCGCGCACAAGCTAATGCTGCAAAAATCAACATCACTCTCGGCTTTAATCGCAGACAAGATCCGCAGTACCTAGCTCTCAAGGCAAAGGTGACAAGCGGAACAGTTGGAAAAATTGAGCAGGTAATCCTTACTAGCCGCGACCCGGGACCTGCTCCACAGGCCTACATCGCAGTCTCTGGTGGAATCTTTCGCGATATGACTATCCATGACTTTGATATGGCGCGAAATTTCGTTCCTAATATTGTTGAAGTAACAGCATTTGGTGCCAATAGCTTCTGTGATTACATCAAGGAAGAAGGCGATTTCGACAACGTCAGCGTTGCGATGCGCGGCTCAAATAACGAGCTCATCACAGTCGTGAACTCTCGCCATGCAGCCTTTGGATATGACCAGCGTGCTGAAATCTTCGGCGATAAGGGAATGCTGCAAATCAGTAATCTCTCTGATTCAACGGTGAAGTCATTTACTAAGGATTCAACGACAGCAGGTGAGCCATTTATGGACTTCTTCCTCGAGCGCTATGCAGATTCATATCGCAATGAACTCAAGCTCTTTATTGAAGGAATCAAGACCGGCAAGGTTCTGGGTTCAACATATGACGATGGTCGCGCTGCGCTGATTCTGGCTGATGCTGCTCACGAGTCAGCTCACACCGGTAAATCTGTCAAAGTTAATCTCAACTAAGTAGATGGCAGTTGCACTGAGTAAGACTCAAAGAAGTGGGCTTCTCTTTGCCTTCCTTGGAATCTTTGCCTTCTCACTCTCGCTACCCTTTACCAAACTTGCTCTGAAGAGCTTTGATCCGCTATTTACGGCCTTTGCTCGTCCTGTTATTGCAGCCTTCATTGCTATTCCACTGATGATGATCGTGAAAGTCCCAAAGCTTCCACGTAATCTATGGAGGCCCACAGCATTTACTGCAGCAGGTGCAGTCTTTGGCTGGCCGATTCTGATTGCTCTTGCACTACAGAGAACTACTTCAGCACATGTTTCAGTCATTGCAGCTGTGATGCCACTTGTTACCGCAATCATCGCAGTCATCAAACATAAGAAGCATCCAGGGCTTTCCTTTTGGGTTGCCTCATCTCTGGGCACGGCACTTCTCGTGACATTTTCTATCACTCGTGGTGGTGGCACCAACGCGGATATAAAGACTGATCTGCTCATTATTGGAGCAGTAATTGCCTCTTCCTACTGTTATGTCGAAGGAGCATCACTAACTTCCTTTATGCCTGGATGGCAAGTTATTTCATGGGTTGTGGTGATTAGTCTGCCGATTGCTATACCTGCTGCAGCGATTGTTTATGCGCGGACAAGTGCAGATTACTCATTCCATGGTGATGCACTCTTTGGATTACTCGCAATCGGTTCATCCTCGATGTATCTGGGATTCTTCGCTTGGTATCGGGGGCTTCGTGACTTCGGAGTAGCTCATGGCTCTCAAGTGCAGCAACTGCAAGCAATTATGACTTTGGGTTGGTCAGCGCTGCTTCTTGGAGAGACTGTCACACTAACAATGGCGTTATCGGCGCTAGGAATTGTTGGGTGTGTGTTGTGGGCGTTGTCTAACGTCAACAAGTAACCTTTTTCTCATGGATCAGTATGAGGACGAGGTAAAAGAGCGTTGAGGTGATACCCAGGCTTATGCCCAATCGCAATCTCGCACATCTAAATACACCCATGAAGATTTTGCTGCAGCCAAGGTAGATCAGGAAGCTGCTACTGAGCTCTTTGTCTACGCATTTGGAAATAGTCTCCCCGCGGACTCGGAGAAGGCTCAAGCCGTAGTCGTTGCACATCGTGCTGCTATCTCAAAGTGGTTCTATGACTGCTCGGTTGAAATGCAGAAGAATCTGGCGCTTATGTATGTGCAAGATCCACGCTTTAAGAAGTATTACGACGGTCGGGTCAATGGATTAGCGCAATATGTCCATGATGCAATCATGGCTCAGTAGAACTAACTAGTGGAGCGGGCGTAGCTCAACTTTTCTGTTGCAAGCCTTTGAAGCTTCATATGCAAGTCTCTTTGCAACCTCAGGGGACTCGGCTTCAATTAACCAAAGCCCGCTGTAATGCTCTTTGGCATCAAAGTGGGGCTTTCCAGTCTCTAGGTTTGCACCAGCGCGGTTATCAATCACCGTTGCAGTCTCTGGTGCTTGTAGCCCCCAGGCAAAAATCCAATGTTCATTCTCTCGAAGCCTGTCGTTGAATTTATCAATTTCAACCATTTCAGCCGGAGTTCCTGAATGTGAGAGGTCATCGATTACATTGATTAGAAATCTCATTGCAGAACCATAATAAATCTTTCTTTGATGTTAAAGTCACTTCATGACTATTTCACTGATTATTTTCGGAGCTTTACTTGCATTTGCAGCGATCGGTTCAGCTATCTCCAAGCTCGTTAAGGTGCCCGATGTTATGGCTGCCATGGCCTCTGTTGGAGTGAAGCCAAGCCAAGTTCCCCTTTTAGCGCTGCTTGAAATTGCTGGAGGCCTCGGAGTAATCGCTGGAATTTGGGCGCCTGGACTTGGAACTCTTGCTTCAATCTGTCTTGCTGCCTACTTTGCAGGAGCACTTCTTTCACATATCAAGATGAAGCATAAAATTGCAGATTTTGGTGCTGCACTCGGCATATTTGTTATCGCAATCGTTACTACCTATCTTCAGCTTCAGCGATAGTTTTTAAGCGAACAAGGGTCTTAGCAACGGCAAGCTGAGTCCATGGATAAGCCTTACGGAAGTTAAGCCATGCCTGCCCAATACCTGGGGAAAAGCTTCCATCGAATGTCTCTGTTACCTGGGTTGACCCATTGCCTAGATCTACTAACTCATAGCGCCATCTCCAGCGACCCAAGTGGCGCCAGGCAATAAGTTGGTCTTTCTTGTATTCAACCACTGTGTTTTGGATTTGATAGTCAATGCCAAGGTGCATCTTCATTCCAAACTTGGATCCAAGTACTAATTCATCAGGCCCACTGATATTTGCAGTGATTGTGCAGCTGCCATCTACTTCCTTATGGCGCTTAGGGTTATTGACGATAGAAAAGATTGTTGAAGGTTTTGCATTAATCACAATTCGAGCCGACTTAACCTTTGGGTTACCTGTCTCTAGAATTTCAGAGCGTACTTTCTCGTCAGCCATGGCTTGAGTATAAACAACAGTCGCCCTATAAGCTAGACAATGTCACTAGTAGTCTCTGACAAGCGTATTTGACGTCTTGTCCGAGATTTCTATTCTAATTATTTGAGTTGGTTCGAAAATGAATTATGAATAACTCTTGTAGGTAAAAATATAGCATCAACAGGACAAATTCATGGAAAGAAAAAAGCCAAATTTACAATATTGGCAATCACTACAGAATTAAAACTTTATCTTCCCAGGCTTTCCAGCAAAGAAACCCGAGAGTAACTGGATTAAACCGAGGACCATTATGAATACAAGCGTTAGATCCCAGTTGAGTGTAATCTCAAATATCACCCCCATGAGCAGAGGAGCAATTGCTGCGAGAAAGTAGCCGATTGATTGAGACATAATAGAAAGGTATTTCGTCTGCTCGGGGCTCGAGCTCTTTGTCACGCAGAGCAGCAAAGACAGTGGGAAGCTGATGAAGAGACTGATATTTCCTAGAATCAGCCAAAGGATTATTCGCGGACCTGAGTCCAATGCAATGGCAGCAAATGCTCCAATACATACAAGCGAAATAGCTGCAAGGAGAGGCCTCGCATCCTCACGCATACTTGCAAGGTGGGGAACGAATATCCCTGCAATCGAACCAATAAAAGTTGCTGAAGCTAAAGCAACTCCAGCTTCGGATAGGGTGAACCCTTTTGTCAGCAAAATTGTTGGAATCCAAGTCGCAGTTGAGTAAAACATCATGGACTGGCACCCAAAGAAGAGAGCGACTGCCCACGCGGAGGGGCTTTTAAAGAGAGGGTGCTTCAAGATGCTCTGACCTTTGATGACATCTTCCGTAGCGGTTTTGGTCTCTCGAAACTTGAATAACCAGATTAGTGCAACTCCAAGAGCCAACACAGTTGCAGGTGCCATGGAAAGTCTCCACGAGTAGTGAGTTAATTTCGCAAGTGGGACTGCCGCAGCGACTGCTAACGATCCACATACGCCCATAATGGCAGCATAGATTCCAGTGATATATCCAGAGCCTTGAGCAGAGTTTTCTTTTACCCAAACTGGAAGCATGAAGTTAATAACTGCTATTGATATGCCGATAACAAGAGAGAAAATAAATAGTCCATAGAACCCACTTACCATTCTGCTAAAAAGTCCTATGGAGAGAAGAACTGCAGAAAGAGTGAGTACTTGATTGGTGCTTCCCAGTCGATTAACTTGATGCATCACCAGAGCCATCAATGAAAAAGCAAAAACAGAAATCCCAGTTAATACTGATTGTGAAACTGTGCTTAAATTAAAGTCAACTTTAAGTATTGGCAGTAGAGGACCAATCATAATTATTGGAGCTCTCATATTGATGGCGATTAGATAGACCGGCCATCCTGATTTGATATCTCTTCTTAAAGAGTTGACCTTCACATCTGAATTTTCATGATAGAGCTGACGTGCTTGACATCCGGGGTTCCAGCAAAAAAATCTCCGATATACGATCTCCACTCAGGAAATAAAGGACCTTGCCTAAAAGTAACCGTATGATTATCTAGGTTATGCCAATAAACATGGAAGGTGTAGACGTTTGCATCCTCGATACCTTGAAAGAATTCAAAATTGATAAAGCCTTCTGCTTTGAAAAGAACCTCTTTCACGCCACGTGCCACCGCATCCTGAAAAGCTACATGCGAATCGGGGCGAATCTGAACGTTTACAATTTCGAGAATCATTGGATACTCCTTAGTCTCAGGTGGCAATACAAGCCTAAGGCAAGGATAAAAACAACTATCTGTTAGAAAATGTTACTCAACCTCCTTTTATTTTCCTCAAAAAACTAGGAAAATAAAGAACATGAACACCAAAGAGCTGGCAACCCAGATTCTGGGGCGCGCAGGAATTGAAGTAAATGGAAATTCACCGTGGAGCATCCAAGTACATAATGAAAAACTCTGGGATCGTGTCATTTCCCAACCTCAACTGGGTCTTGGTGAGGCCTATATGGATGGCTGGTGGGATTGCGAAGCCATCGATGTCATGCTCACAAAGCTATTGGAAAGCGATGTACTGGGTCAAATTCGTCCAACTCTCGCTCTTGCTAGCCACAGAATTAAATCTACAGTCTTAAACCGACAAACAAAATCCCGAGCAATCAAAAATGCCAAACGCCATTACAACATCGGCAATGATTTATATACACGAATGCTTGATCCCGAGTTGGTTTATAGCTGCGGGTATTGGACCACCGCAACCGATTTAGCATCGGCGCAAATTGCAAAACTAGATTTAATCTGTAAGAAGTTACACCTAAAACCTCAAATGAAAATTCTTGATATCGGATGTGGTTGGGGCGGTTTTCTTCGCCATGCAGTTGAGAACTATGGGGTCATCGGAGTTGGAATTAGTCCGGCCGAAAATCAAATCCAAATTGCAAAATCACGTCAAGGTAATCTAGATATTGAATATCTTCAACAAGATTATCGAGACTTAATTGGAGAATTTGACCGCATAGTATCAATCGGCATGATGGAACATGTTGGACCGAAAAACTTGCATACTTTCTTCGACAAGTGTGAGGAGCTCTTAACCCCAAATGGAATCATGCTTCATCACACAATTTCATCTAATGTTTCCAAATTAGTCACAGACCCATTCTTTGACCGATATATCTTTCCTGGTGGCGTACTGCCCTCGCTCGCACAAATTGCCAATGTTACCGAAAATAAATTTGTAATCGAAGACGTCCATAATTTCGGACCCTTTTATGATCTGACGCTGCTTGAGTGGCATAAAAATATAAGTGCCAGGTGGCATGAGATTCCAAAATATGATGAACGTTTCAAGCGTATGTGGGCTTACTATTTACTCAGCTCTGCTGCTGGTTTTAGATCACGTAACCTGCAATTACTCCAGATTGTATTCCGCACTCATTCAGCCCAAGGAACTTATGAGACTTTTCGCTAACCGCTCAGAGTAGAATCTTCTGAATATCTATATCGAGAAGATTGTTTGAAAGTTAAATATGAATCAAACTGAACATGCCCGGTAATCCGATTGTTGGACTCACTTCTATATCGAGCAACTCATATCCGAGCCACAGCAAAGAGGCGATTTAATCTTTCCTTCACACTGTGGGCAGCGAGAGATTTGAACACTACTGCCATCAGGAAGAGCCAGTGAATCGTTGACAAGTGGCTGGTTGCACTTTGCACATGTTGCATTAACAGACATTCCACACTTTGCACAAGAATATGTCGCGATCATAATTATTTCCCAGCTTTCACGGTAGTGAGCCTATTCTTTGGCTCGGTTGGCTATAAAAGATAAAATATCAGGAATTGATGAAAATTCAAGATGCTCTGAGGCTCGTACAGGAAATATTCACTATTTTGAAGAAGAGTCGCCCTATAAGCCGGATTGAAAACTTACTTCATTAGAGTCTACTTAGTGTCGCTCAACGATCTTCTTTAGATTAACCAGCGTCTTAGCGATTGCCTTAGCTGCCCATCGAATCTCGCG
>Ga0209500_10000839_pt1 | contig 24827 bp, 22 predicted proteins | sample S_140212_EF_Meta_FD_187323 | JGI IMG/M metagenome (GOLD analysis project Ga0209500, IMG submission 187323) | Freshwater microbial communities from Lake Simoncouche, Canada to study carbon cycling - S_140212_EF_MetaG (SPAdes) (version 2) | ecosystem: Environmental > Aquatic > Freshwater > Lake ...
GGGAGTGGGCGACCAAGTCGGGGTGCCTCCGTTCGAGATTGATAATCGGGGGAAACGATCGGTAGTTCTTGACCTGCGTAACGACAGCGACTTAGAAACCATGATGACTCTCATTAGTGAGGCAGATATTTTCGTAACAAATGTTCGGCCTGCTGGTTTGCAACGTCTTGGTCTGGATGCAGAAACACTGTCAAAGAAATTTCCGCGATTGATTTACGGCATCATCACCGGCTACGGATTGACTGGTCCCGATGTTGATAAGGCCGGGTATGACATTGGTGCGTTCTGGGCACGAAGTGGTTTAGCGCACACAACAGTTGCTCCTGATGAGTTACCGCCAGGCATTCGTAGTGGTCAAGGCGATCACACAACTGGAATGGCTCTTGCTTCCGGTGTCATGGCTGCTTTATTTGATCGTGAGAGAACCGGCAAAGGACGAGTTGTGTCCACCAGTTTGTTGCGAACAGGTATTTACACAATTGGCTGGGATTTCGGTGTGTATTTGCGTTACGGCAAACGCCAAAGCACGCGCCCGCGTCATCGCAACCCTGCACCGCAAGTGAATTGTTATCGCTGTGCTGATGGACGTGCTTTTTGGTTACTTGGTCTTGAAGCAGATCGTCATTGGCCAGGGTTTTTGAAAGCCATTGACCGACAGGATTTAGCCTCAGTTGAAAACTTTAAGAATGCACGAACTCGCGCAGTGAATGCCGAAGAAATCATTGCAGTTCTTGATGCGCACTTTGCAACACAGGATTATGCATATTGGACATCACGGTTTGATGCAGAAGATGTGTGGTGGGCGCCACTGAATTCAATTCCTGATGCAATTAATGACCCGCAAGTTATTGCGTCAGGTGCATTTATAGATATGACTCCGCAACCGGGTGAAGCGCCGTACCGTGCAGTGAATTCACCTGTTGATTTTGATGGCTACACCCCAACGTATGGACCCGTTCCAAGCCTCGGCCAACATCGCGCTTCTTGGGATTAGCGGGGATCGCGACCCCATATTGCGTGCAAAATTGCATCGGTGTATTCAGGTCGGCACACAAAGAAATCTGGCAGCCAGGTGTCTGGCGTGTTGTATTCAAGAGGGGAGCCATCAATGCGACTTACGTGCATTCCTGCAGCTAGTGCTACCGCAGCAGGAGCAGCAGAATCCCATTGGTACATGCCGCCATCGTGCACATAAATATCTGCTTCACCCATAAGGATCGACATTGCTTTTGCGCCAGCGCTACCTAAACGAAACGCATCGCAATCAAGATGTTCGTTGACAAGTACTGCTGCATATGGCGCACGATTACGGGATGTGACAAGGCGAGGCTTTTTGCCTTCTTTTGGAGGCACGACAACTGCAGGGTTTGTTCCGAATACTGCATCAATACTGGGAAGAGACACTGCACCGGCGGTGAGCTCATCGCGTTCCCACAATGCAATATGCACGGCCCAGTCGGCACGGCCTTCGCCGTATTCATTGGTGCCATCAAGTGGGTCAACAATCCACACGCGGTCAGAGGTAAGCCGTCGGCGATCGTCTGAGCCTTCCTCTGACAACACTGCATCGCCAGGGCGTACAGCAGTGAATGCTTCCATGAGGAAGTTGTGTGCGAGCAAGTCGCCGGAGTCTTTGAGTTGCCACTGTGTTGTGCCGCGTTCAATGGTTACTTCACGATGTTCGACTAAGAGTTGGCCAGTGACCCGAGCGAGCTCAATCGAGAGTTCGTGGTCGTTCAGCGATTTCCACGAATCGAAAAGTTCTGCGTTGGTCACTGCTCGCCGCGAGACAAGTTAAGAGCGTCACGCACTAAAGATCGAACTTCAACTTCATTGGCACCAGCTTCTACGAGTTGGCGAATGCGCAGTTCTACTCGTTCTGCTTCGATTTCGTTAAAGACGTCAATACGTTTGGTTGAAGTGGTGGCGGTAACGGCCATGAGAATGATTGCTGCAATGGCGGTGATCATTCCGAACGTCAGCACCCATCCTTCATTGTTCCCTCGGATGGACGAAACGATGATTGCGGGCAGGCCTGCCAAGAAAGCACCAAAACACAATGTTCGTATCAGCCGCAATGACATGTGGTTACCGAGAAAGAGGCTTGTATTTAATGCGGTGAGGCTGGTCGGCAGCTGAACCAAGTTCTTTATGACGCCATGATTCGTATTCGGAGAAGTTTCCTTCGAACCAGCGCACTTGGCTGTCGCCTTCGAATGCAAGAACATGTGTGGCGATGCGGTCAAGGAACCAGCGATCGTGACTGATGACAACTGCGCAACCAGGGAACTGATCAAGAGCATCTTCCAATGCACGCAACGTGTCAACGTCGAGGTCGTTAGTCGGTTCGTCGAGAAGCAATACGTTTCCACCGCGCTTTAAGACTTTGGCCAAGTGAACACGGTTGCGTTCACCACCGGAAAGATCGCCAACGAGTTTCTGTTGGTCTGCGCCTTTGAAGTTGAAACTTGCCACGTATGCGCGGCCATGAATTTCACGGCCTCCGACTTTCATGTGCTCAACACCTTCTGTGATTTCTTCATACACAGACTTTGCAGGGTCAAGTGAGTCGCGATTCTGGTCGACGTAACTGAGTTGAACAGTGTCACCAACAGTGACAGTTCCAGAATCTGGTGCCTCCTGACCCGTGAGCATGCTGAACAACGTTGTCTTACCAGCACCGTTAGGGCCGATGATGCCCACGATGCCAGCAGGTGGCAAAGAGAACGACAAGTTTTCAATGAGCAGACGATCGCCAAAGCCCTTAGTGAGATTCTCAACAACAATGACGTTGTCACCGAGGCGTGGGCCGGCTGGAATTGCGATTTCTAATTTGTCTGGACCACGTTCAGCAGCCATAGCTTCTGCGTGCAACTTGTCATACGCAGCAAGACGAGCTTTACCTTTTGCCTGACGAGCCTTTGGCGACATCTTCACCCATTCAAGTTCGCGCTGCAACGTGCGTGTGCGTGTGTCGCTCAATTTTTCTTCGCCTTCGAGACGAGTCTGCTTCTGCTCTAGCCACGAGGTGTAGTTGCCTTCAAATGGGAAACCACGACCACGGTCGAGTTCAAGAATCCAACTTGCAACGTTGTCTAGGAAGTAACGGTCGTGCGTAATTGCAACAACAGTGCCTGGGTATTCCTTCAAGAAGCGCTCGAGCCAATCAACGCTCTCTGCGTCAAGGTGGTTCGTAGGTTCGTCGAGAAGAAGTAGGTCGGGGCGTGACAGCAACAAACGGCACAACGCAACACGACGCTTTTCACCACCAGACAATTTCGAAACATCAGCATCGTTTGGTGGGCAACGCAGTGCGTCCATGGCGATCTCAACGTTGCGGTCAAGGCTCCATGCATCGGCAGCTTCGATTTTTGCTTCAAGATCTGCCTGCAGAGCTCCGACCTTGTCGTAGTCGGCATCGGGGTCTCCCCACATGGCCATGACTTCGTCGTATTTCGTAAGAAGGTCGCGGATGGGGGCAACGCCATCCATCACATTGCCGAGCACGTCTTTGGTCATATCGAGCTGTGGCTCTTGTTCCAAGAGGCCAACAGTGAACCCAGGGGTGAGGCGTGCTTCGCCCGTGTACCCATCGTCTCGGCCCGCCATGATGCGCAGCAAACTGGACTTACCGCTGCCGTTTGAGCCGATTACGCCAATTTTCGCCCCTGGATAGAAGGAAAGGGAGATGTTTTCAAGAATGGTGCGGTCTGGTGGGTAAAACCGAGCCAACTTGTAACAGGTATAGATGAACTCGTGTGCCATGGTTCTAAGAGGTTAGTTCGGCGATGGCAAGTTCCGCCTGTCCACCCCCTCGGGCTGTTACTTTGTGTTCTGTCCGCCCGACGGGCGCTTACTAAGGGGACATACATATGACCGCAGCCGCTTGGCTCACTCAAAACACAATCGGAAACTTCTGGTTTCGCTACCTGCACATTCTTGCGGGTATCACCTGGATCGGATTGCTCTACTACTTCAACTTCGTTCAGGTCCCAGGTCTTGCTGCCTATGGCGACGAAGGCAAAGCCCGCAACATCACCGTGACACAAATCGCTACTCGCGCTTTGTGGTGGTTCCGCTGGGCGTCAATCGCCACGCTTGCAACTGGTCTTCTCATCACTGCTGTCGCTCCTGACTACATGAAGGAATTCATGAATCACCCAGGTTCGGATCCGTTGAATGCAAAGAATGCTGTTATCTCAGTTGGTATGACATTGGGAATCCTGATGGCCGCGAACGTATGGATGATCATTTGGAAGAACCAAAAAGTTGTTATCGCAAATGCAGTCAATGTTCTTGGTGGTGGCGAAGCTAATCCGGATGCAGCAACATGTGGCCGTAAGGCACTTCTTGCCTCACGTCAGAACATGGTGTTCTCAGTTTCCATGTTGTTCTACATGGTGGGTGCAGCTCACTTCTATCCAGAAGTGTTCTCAGCAACAAAGGGCAATGCAAATACCTTTATGTTCATCTCGCTTGCATTCATCGCATTGCTTGAATTGAACGCAATCGGAATTTTTGGCGGCATCAAAGCTGGCAACAAAATGTTGTGGCCATATGAGAGTCACAAGAACGCAATCATCTCATCACTTGTGTTGTTGGCGATCTTCTTCGGTCTCTCCGTTGCCTTCATGGGCTAATCAACTTCGACACGTAAAAGGGCCGCCCCATTGGGGCGGCCCTTTTACGTTCTTGGAATAAATTTTTATTCGACAGTCAGAGTTGCTTTCATATTGCTATGACCAGGAACGTCGCATAAGAGTGTGTATGTACCAGCATCCAATGTGACGTTGCCGGAGTCGACTGAACCATTCTGAGCAATGACTAATTTGAAATTCGGAACCTTGGTATCGCCCTTGGCGAGAATAAGTGTGTGACGTACCGAGTCTTCGTTTTTGTAGCCGAGGACAACGTCGCCTGCTGGCACTGGCCCGTATGTCTTTGCGTCGAATCGCAAGGACTGGACGGCCTTGATGACTGTGGCCCCAACTGGCAGAGTTTCGCCAGGAGCCGAGGTTCCGCCACCGCCGCAGGCTGCGAGAAGTGCCACTGAGGCTGAGAAGGAAATAAGACGTTTCATGAGACCGAATTTACTAGTGAATTGATGCAATAGGTCGGCTCGGAGCGATCTGGGCAAGTACCATTTGTCACGCGGACAATGGCGTCCGTGGTTCCAGTTGTACTGGTGCCTAAGCGCCCAATTGGGCAGTGATCGAGGCGACAATGGCAGACATAGTTGACCGTACGCAGGACTTTGGTGCGAACTCATGGCTTGTAGAGGAGATGTACGAGCAATATCGCGCCGATCAGAACTCTGTCAGCGAGGCATGGCGCGAGTTCTTTAGCGACTACCGCAGTGCTGCCACTTTGACGGCCGCAGCGCCTGCGTCGCCTCTCGCAAGCTCGAACGGCTCCGCAGTCACTCAGCCGTCCGTGGCAGCGACCACTCCATCTCCAGCATCAGCCCCTTCACCCGCGACATCAGCAGTTGCCCCAGTTACTGCGGTGCCGGAAGGTTCAACTCTTGAGCCGTTGCGTGGGGTTGGTGCAGCAATTGTTACCAACATGGAAAAGAGCCTGTCGGTTCCAACCGCGACCAGTTTCCGCAACGTGCCAGCACGTCTCTTGGAAGTCAATCGTAAAGTCATCAACGATTACCGCTCTCTTCATGGCCTCTCAAAGGTCTCGTTCACGCACATCATCGCCCATGCAATTGTGCGCGCCATTTCTGATGCTGTTCCGAACATGCGTAATGCCTACGCAGTTGCTGCTGATGGAAAGCCGCAACTTGTGCGCAACCCGCACGTCAATGTTGGACTCGCAGTTGATGTTGACAAGGGTGACGGCACGCGTTCACTTGTAGTTCCAGTGTTGATGAATGCGGACACTCTGAGTTTTGCTGGCTTCCTTGTTGCGTACGACGACATTGTTCGCAAGGTAAAGGCAAACAAACTCACGATTGCAGACTTCCAAGGCGCAAACGTTTCAATTACGAACCCAGGCACTATCGGAACTGTTCAGTCAGTTCCACGTCTGATGCCGGGACAAGGCGTCATTGTCGGAGTCGGGTCTATTGATTACCCCGCTGAATTCCAAGGCAGCGACCCAGCAAACTTGAACGCTCTTGGTGTATCAAAAGTTGTGACAGTTACGAGTACATACGATCACCGCATCATTCAAGGTGCGGAGAGCGGACTGTTCTTGAAGCGAGTTCATGAATTGTTATTGGGTAGTCACGGCTTCTACAACGACATCTTCCGCAGTCTCGAGATTCCGTACCAGCCAGTTGAGTGGTCATCTGATGCTTCTCCAATGAATCGTGAAGAAACCATGATGGAAAAGCAGATGCAGGTCAGCACGCTTGTACGCGTTCATCGTGTGCGCGGTCACCTCATTGCTGACATTGACCCACTGCATTGGAAGGCGCCACGTTTGCCGCGCGAACTAGATCTTGCTACGTATGGCCTCACCATCTGGGACCTCGAACGTGAATTCCTCACTGGCGGGGTAGCGGGAAGTCACAAGATGACTCTTGACGAATTGCTCGGAGTTCTGCGTGATGCGTATTGCCGCACAATCGGTATTGAGTACATGCATATTCAAAACACCGATGAACAGCGTTGGATTCAGTCGAAAGTCGAGGGTGCAACCTTCACGCCAACACTTGATGAGAAATTGCGTATTCTCGAACGACTAAACGCTGCTGAAGCATTCGAAAAATTCCTTGCTACCAAATATGTTGGAACCAAGAGATTTGGTCTTGAAGGATCGGAATCCATGATTCCAATCATTGATGAGATCATTTCTGCAGCAGCTGACCAGAACCTAGATGGTGTTGTCGTTGGTATGCCACATCGTGGTCGACTGAACGTACTTGCAAATGTGATGGGTAAGAACTACGAGCAGATCTTCAAAGAATTTGAAGGCCACATCAGTTCTGACTCGGTGCAGGGAAGTGGCGATGTGAAGTATCACCTTGGAGCTCAAGGCACGTATACATCAGCAGCAGGAAACAACATTGACGTTGAATTGGCTGCGAACCCAAGCCATTTGGAAACAGTGAATGGTGTTGTTCTCGGAATGGTGCGCGCGCAACAAGACAAGATCGAACCTCCGTTTGCGTTCAGTGTTTTGCCGCTTCTGATGCATGGTGACGCAGCGTTTGCAGGTCAGGGCATTGTTGCTGAAGGTCTTGCCATGAGTGACATCTCTGGATATCGCGTGGGCGGCACCATTCACTTAGTTGTTAACAACCAAATTGGTTACACCACTGCACCGAAGTATGCGCGTTCATCGCTGTATGCAACAGACGTTGCAAAGACTGTGCAAGCACCAATTTTCCATGTGAATGGTGACGACCCAGAAGCATGTGCACGTGTTGCGCGTCTTGCGTTTGAATATCGCCAGCGTTTCCACAAAGACGTTGTTATTGACATGCTGTGCTATCGCTTGCATGGGCATAACGAAGGTGACGATCCGAGCTACACGCAACCATTGATGTACAAGGCCATCGCCGAAAAGCGAAGCGTCCGCAAGATGTATGTCGAACAATTGGTGAAGCGTGGCGACATCAGCCTTGAAGTCGCTGAGCAGGTATTGCAGGACTATCAGAGCAAGTTGCAGACCGCACTTGACGACACTCGTTCACACGCACCTGAGAAGGTGAAGGTTGCAAAACCTCCAGTGCCAGTTGGCGTATTGCCTCATGTCAATACTGCTATCGACAAAGCAACTTTTGATCGAATCTTTAGTCAATTGACGAACTATCCAGATGATTTCACGCCTCATCCAAAGCTTGTTCGCCAGTTCGCTGCACGCGAGGCCGCGTATGAAAAAGATGGGGACTTTGAATGGGCCATTGGTGAAGCCCTTGCCATTGGCTCATTGCTGCTGGAAGGTTTTGACGTTCGTTTAATGGGCGAAGATTCTCGTCGCGGAACATTCGCGCATCGTCATGCGGCATTGGTCGACTACGAAAACGAAACCGACTTCATTCCGTTGCAGCAATTGCCAGGTGCCACAGGCAAGTTCTGGGTCTATGACTCGCTTTTGTCTGAATATGCAGCGCTTGGTTTCGAGTACGGCTATGCACACACAAACCGCAACACGCTCACCATGTGGGAAGCACAATTTGGTGACTTCATTAACGGTGCCCAGATTGTGCTTGACCAGTACTTGGTAGCGGCCGAAGATAAGTGGAAACAACAAAACGGCTTAGTGCTGTTGTTGCCACACGGTTTTGAAGGCCAAGGTCCAGAGCATTCCAGTGCACGCGTAGAGCGGTTCTTGCAGTCTTGTGCGGAAGACAACATTCAAGTTGTCAACGCAACCACTGCTGCTCAGTTCTTTCACGTATTGCGTCGCCAATTGCACCGTGATATTCGTAAGCCATTGGTTATCTTCACTCCGAAGCAACCACTGCGTATGAAAGAAAGTCGTTCGCGTCTTGAAGACGTCACTTCAGGATCATTCCAAGAAGTACTGAACGATCCATTCGTCAGCGATAAGGCAGCAGTCAAGCGCATCGTGTTGTGTACCGGCAAAGTGGCATGGGATGCCATGGCGGAGCGCGATAAGCGCAAGGCCCCTGTTGCTGTAGTTCGCGTCGAACAGTTGTATCCATTCCCCATTGATCAGATCAATGAGGCGATTGCGACATATCCAAACGCAAAGGAAATTGTCTGGCTACAAGAAGAGCCAGAGAATATGGGCGCTTGGCAATTCGTTGAACATCGCATCTGGCGTGTGAAAGAGCGTGGATACGACCTGCGTCATACATCTCGTGTGGCTGCAGGTAGCCCTGCAACTGGTTCAAAGGCCATTCACGACCAAGAACATGTCGACTTAATGGACGACACGTTTGCGGGTTTCTAAAACTGAAGACCCAAGTGGTCTGAGAGTTCCTGGAGAGCAATAGTTGGGTCCCCAACTTTGATGGTGCGCATGCCCATTGCTGCCGCTGGTTTCAAGTTGACGCCTAAGTCATCAAGAAATACACATTCATCAGGTGAGACGCCAACTAGATCGCAGGCAATTTCGTAAAAACGCGGTTCAGGCTTTCTGCAACCAACCTTGCTGCTTTCCACAACATGATCAAACTTCTTCATGATTGCGGCAACTTCAATTTGTCGTGGTGAGGGGTCTGGGGCAGTCGACACCACATTGTTTGTCAGGCACGCTGTGCGGTAGCCAGAGGCAATAACAAGGTCAAGAGCAGCCACCATGGCGGGCCGGACCTCGCCAGAGAGGAGAGCCAACACATCGGCTCCGGGAATCCGGTGGCCAAGAGCCTCACTTTCTGAGGCAAACAGGGTGTCGAACTCGGTAGGCGAGATGTCGTTGCGCTCAAGAAGGGCCCATGCGTTCCCATCAGGATTGGTGGAATTCACCCTCCGAATGTGGTCCAAGGGCAGTCCAGTGGCAGTTTCATAGCGATTAAAGGCCTCAAAAGGGCTGGAAAGGATGACCCCTCCGAAATCCCAGAGGACGGCACGAATTTCCTTATGTATCACGGGCGACAGGCTAGACGGATTGCCCATCGGACGGCGGGTTCGAGTGGTTGACTGAATGGGTGACAAAACACATCATCGTCGACGGATCGAACATTGCAACCGAGGGTCGATCCATCCCCAGCCTTGCCCAACTCCACGAAGCTGTCATGGCATTGATGGATGAATTCAAAAATGCCAAGGTCTCGGTCGTTGTTGACGCGACATTTGGTCATCGCATCGCCAAAAAAGAGTCTGCAGAGTTCGAAAAAGCAATCGCCAACAATGAACTCGTTGCACCACCAGCTGGCGCTGTTGGGCGCGGTGATGCTTTCGTGTTGGCAATTGCAGACAAGGTCAACGCATCGATCTTGTCGAATGACAGCTATCAAGAATTCCACGGCAAATACAAGTGGCTGTTTGATGAGGGTCGTCTCATTGGCGGCAAGCCAGTTCCGCTTGTGGGCTGGGTATTTGTCGAGCGTCTTCCTGTACGTGGCGCAACAAGTCGTCGTTCCGTGAAAACAGGAAAAGTAGTGAAGAAGGAATCTCCTACTGCCAGTCCCGAAGCCAGCAAGCCGATGCCGGTTCCAAAGGCTCCGCCTCCGAGCGTGAAAGCAAAAATGGCTAATGAACTTATGCCGTATTTACAGTTTGTTGAAAAGCATCCAATTGGTTCAAAAGTAAAAGCCATAGTTGAGTCGTATGCAGCAAACGGAATTACTGCACTTATTGGAGATATTTCCGGGTACGTACCTCTTCGCAATATGGCGACTCCACAGCCACGAAGCGCGCGTGACATTTTCACTATTGGTGATGCTGTGACTTTGACTGTTGTTGGCTACAGCCCTGCACGACGCAGTGTTGATCTTGCTGTACCTGGCGTTGTTGATGCTGCCGTGAAGCCGTCAGGCAAGCCATCGGCTGTAAAGAAGACTGGACCTGTAAAGAAGGCAGTTGTAGCAAAGAAGGCTGCGCCGGCAAAGAAGGCCGCGCCCGTGAAAAAAGTTGCCACTGTGAAAGCACCGGTGAAAAAAGTTGTCGCTGCTAAGGCGCCTGCGAAAAAAGTAGTTGTAGTGAAAAAGGCTGCGCCCGCCAAAGCGACAGTCAAAAAAGCTGTTGCCAAAAAGGCGCCTGCAAAAAAGCGATAAAAGCACCCCAGTTGGTCAATGTAGGGGCATTCCTACTACCGTCATGACGTGGTCATTGTTACTTGGAACGTCAACTCGCTGAAGGCTCGTTTGCCTCGTGTACAGGAATGGTTAGAAGCAAACACCCCTGAAGTGGTGTGTCTACAAGAGACCAAATTGGCCCAAGATAAGTTCCCCACAGAAGCCATTGCCGAACTGGGTTATGAAAGTGCCCACTTTGGTCAAGGCCAGTGGAACGGCGTCGCCATTTTGTCTCGCGTTGGTCTTGACAACGTTGTTGCCAACTTCGCCGATGGTGTTGAACCCGATCACGAAGCCAGAATTATCTCTGCAACATGCGGGGGAGTTCGCGTGAGTTCTGTGTACGTACCTAATGGTCGTGAACTAGACAACGATCACTACCAGTACAAACTGTCGTGGATGGCGCGTCTTCGTCAACACCTTGATGCGTCTTGCTCGCCAGCCGATGACGTTGTGGTTGCGGGGGATTTCAATATCGCTCCCGAAGATCGTGACGTGTATGACATGGCTGCATTTGAAGGCGCTACGCATGTCAGTCAACCAGAACGGGATGCCTTGGCTCATGTCAATGCATTCGGTATGGAAGACACGTATCGCAGATTTCATGATGAAGCTGGCCTGTATTCGTGGTGGGATTACCGCAATGGTTCATTCCATAAAGGTCACGGCATGCGTATTGACTTATTGCTTGCAACAAAATCAGTAGCGGAACGTTCAATGTCCTCAGAAGTCGATCGCAACGCTCGCAAAGGCGAGAAGCCAAGTGATCATGCACCTGTGCTGTTGACGGTAGGTCCACGGTGACCAATTCAGATTCTGAACAATCTGAAGGTGTTTCGTTTCCCTCGTTCCATAACCGAAATGCAGAATTAACTGATGCCGACAAGGCGCGTATTCGTCTTGCAACGGTTACTCGTCAGCTGATTCTTGATTCGTTTATGTCGACTGCACGAATTGACGACATTGACACTGCAATTGCGCATATCTCGAAAGCTCTAGAGAGCATCAATGCATCTGGTGGCATTCCTGGAAGTGCTGCCGCGGAATCCCACTTCACAGATCGCAGCCCGTTTTACGGAGCCATGAATCCGCTGTCGATGCCGATGACGATGGAAAAAGATGAATCGTTTGGCGAATTCGGATCCATTTCTGGCACGGCTACTTTTACAGAGCCATATGAGGGCCCACCGGGGCATGTGCACGGCGGGTACATCGCAGCTGCGTTCGATGAAGTTCTCGGAATGACACAGTCACTCACTGGTCGCCCTGGCATGACCGGAACATTGACCATTAAGTACCGCGCACCAACGCCACTGCATCAAGAAATTGTGTATCGCGGTTGGGTAGACCGCATCGAAGGACGCAAGATTTTTACAAAAGGTACCTCGCACATCGGCGACACATTGTGCGCAGAAGCTGAAGCAGTCTTTTTATCAATGCCCACTGAGATGATGGACAAACTGCGAAAGGGTCGCGATCTCAGCGGCCCAGCGCAGAGTTGATAACTTCAATTAGTTCTGTCGCATAGCGGCGAGCAAAAATAATGTCTGTAATCGCAGCAACTTCATCTTCCGTAGTCGGTTTGTCTCGAACAATGTTGCGCATCTGAGTAGTTGTCAAAATGCCATTTGGTTCCATGCGGCCAATGCGCGCCTTTTGTTGGCGCCATACTTCAATTGCTACTTCAAGTGCATTCTGCTGAGGGCGTTGCCGTGCAATACGACGCAATTCTTCAGGTGGAGCATCAACAGCCGGAACTGAAGTGGTGACAGAGGGCAGGAAGGGCGAAGGGCCAGAAGACTTTGTATTGCGTTGGTCAGTCCACGTAACTACCAGTTCATCGGCTGCACGGGTGAGTGCAACATATGCAAGGCGTGCTTCTTCGCTACGCGCAGCACCTGTGCGGGCACTGCGGTGGGGGAGAAGACCCTTTTCCATTCCGGCAACAATGACGTACGACCATTCTCGACCTTTTGCTGCGTGAAAGGTAAGTACTTCAACGCCGTCTGTTTCTGCAATGTCTGCTGAAGTAACGAGCCATGAACCGAATGTACGACCATCAACTCCACCTGAGCGATGCGCGTCTAGAAAGTCACGAACCAATTTCGCTATTTGGAAGTCAGCGTCGTCTGGTGCGTATTCACCAGTGTCAAGAATGTCCGCTGCCCATGTTGCTAAATCATCGCGTCCAGTCAATGAAGTGGCGGCAGCAACTGCGCGTGCCCATGCTCCACCCCTGCGTGAAGAACGAACAGGAATGCCGGCGGCAATAAGTTGATCACGAATGCCGTCGGCAACTGTATTGATTCGGACCAAAACTGCGATGTCGCTCCATGATCTATCAGAGGAATGCGCACGTGTCACAAGCTTGGTGATGAGTTGCTGTTCAGCTGCTTCGGTTGCACATCGCTCTAGTCGTACAACTGCACCACTTGAGCGTTTTGATACTGCATCTGCAATTTGTCCGTCCTTGGCGAGTGAATCAACTGCGATTTTTACAATCTCCGGAGTGCAGCGATAGTTCGATGGCAAGGAAACAACATTGGCACCCGTATTGAACCCTGGTAACGAGTCGAACAGGTCCTTGTCTGCGCCATTGAATCCGTAAATTGCCTGGTTTGGGTCACCCACCAAAAACACATCGGGGTTAGCGGGTAAAAGTACTTTTAGGAATGCGTACTGCAGCGGGTTCATGTCTTGTGCTTCGTCCACAGACACGTGGCGGTATTGAAAACGAATTGATTCAGCAAACCTTGGGTCTTTGGCTGCTTCAGTGACGACGGAGGTCATGAAGTCATTCAGATCAATCACGCCACGTTTACGTTTGGTCTGTTCGTAGATCTTGAATACTTCGGTAAAGCGAAGTGCAGGAAGAGGGACTTTCATTCCGGCAGACGCAAGAGCCGAAGCTGCGGCGTCTGGCGCAATCATGTGTGCATGAGCCCAATCAATAGCGGACAACATGTCTAAGACACCGCCATGTTTCGCATCGTCACCCATACATGAAGACATCAGTGATGATCTGTTGTTCACAATGACGGGAGCTCGCCTGTTGCGGTCTTCTAGGTTCTGCAGCATCAGCCGACGAGCAATGGCGTGAAAGGTGCCAATGGTGGGACGTCCTTCAAGTTCAAATCGTGCAAGACGTGTGCGCATTTCAGTTGCGGCTTGTCGCGTAAAAGTAATTGCAAGAGTTTTTTCGATATCTGCGGTGCCAGACAATGTTCGCCATGCGATGCGACGTGTGAGAACAGTTGTTTTGCCAGAACCTGCACCGGCGCGCACCACAACGATGCCGACTGGAGCAGTCACCGCTTCGCGCTGTTGTGCATCGAGGCCAGCGAGCACAGATTCAGCCGTGTGGCCTGATTCTGTCTGGGGCTGGTGCAGGAATGTCACGCCTTGAAACTAGGCGGTTGTACCCTTTCTTCCATGCCCTTTCCTCGGCGACTGCTGAATGACTACGAAAACATCGTTTTAGACCTCCATCCACACTGGTGGTATTTCGGCACTTCGGTTTCCACTCTCCTCGGAACAATGTTCTTGACTCTGATGCTGAAGGCGCAAATGCCGTCTGGTTTCTTCCAGGACGTCATTGGGTATTTGGGTATGGCTGCCATCATCGTGAGTTCCGCCTGGGTTCTGGTGCAGCTCATCAAATGGCGAACCACGTATTTCGTCGTCACGTCCCATCGGCTCATTTATCGACAAGGCGTCGTGTCTCGTGACGGGGTCGAAATACCTCTTGAACGGGTGAATAACGTGAACTTTGGGCAATCTGTTCTCGAGCGGATGCTCGGAGTGGGTGACTTGCTCATCGAATCAGGCGGCAAGGACGGGCAACAGACATTTACTGATATTGCTCAGCCGGAAAGAGTGCAAAACATCATTCACTCGACCATTCAGGCACGCGGCATAAGCCGATCAGAGGCCACACCAGGCTCGATGAGCATCGCAGGGGAATTGGAACGCCTAGAAGCGTTGCGCGACCGAGGAAGCATCACTGACGATGAATTCCTTGAGCAAAAGAGACGCCTGCTCAGCTGAATTCTCCGCTTTTCACAGAGGCCTGCCTACCTGTGAGAATGGACAGATGTCTCAAGCCATCTTGCCAAACGGAATCAATATCGAATATGACACTTTGGGAGACCCAAAGAATCCCACCTTGTTGTGGATCATGGGCTTTGGTGCTCAGATGACAGCCTGGCCAGAGGAATTCTTGCACTTGTTTGTTGCGCAGGGTTTCCATGTTGTGCGCTTCGATAATCGCGATTGCGGATTGTCGTACAAGCATGACGGTGTCATGGTGGAAACAGACAAAGTCACCATGCAGGCAGCAATGGGTGAAACGGTAACTGTTCCCGTTCCGTACACGTTGTCTGACATGGCAGCAGATGCCATTGGAGTACTCAATCACCTCGGCATTGACAAGGCGCACATCATTGGCGCATCAATGGGCGGCATGATTGCACAGACCGTTGCAATTGAGCATCCTCATCGCACACAGAGCCTCGTCAGCATTATGTCTGTCACTGGAGACCTTGCGTACGGAACTCCAACAGAAGCAGCACTCAATACATTGCTCGCTCCGCCTTCTCCTGACCGCGAGACATACATTGAAAACTCGAAGAACTGGAGCGTCTGGTGCTCAAAGAAGTATTTCGATGTGGCAGAAGCTCGGGCTCGCGCGGCTCGTGAATTCGACCGAAGCTTTTACCCAGAAGGTTCACATCGTCAACTTGCTGCTATCTATGCATCGGGTGACCGTAGTGACAAATTGCGGAACCTGAAGACTCCAACTCTGGTGATTCACGGTCGTGATGACGAGTTGCTCACGCCGTCAGGTGGAGAGCGCACAGCTGAACTTATTCCAGGCTCAGTTTTCATGTTCGTCACAGACATGGGTCATGACGTTCCACTTCCACTGTGGCCAATTTTTGTCGACGCCATCGCGTCACATGCACGCCGCGCCGCATAACTCTTCACTACACAACTACTAAAGGAATTCGTCATGGCTGGACCACTTACTGGATACAAGATCATTGAAATCGCTGGCATTGGGCCTGGTCCGTTTGCCGCCATGTTGCTCGCCGACATGGGCGCCGAAATCATTCGTGTTGATCGCGCGCAAGCAGTGCGCGGCACGCCACCTTCTACTCCCGCAGGTGACCTGATGTTGCGTGGACGCAAGAACATCGCACTTGATCTCAAAAGCCCTGAAGGCGTTGAGGCGTTGTTGCAATTGGTTGAAAAAGCCGACGCAATTATCGAAGGTTTCCGCCCTGGCGTTATGGAACGCCTTGGTATTGGGCCTGATGTGTGTCAGGCACGTAACTCACGCATTGTGTTTGGTCGCATGACAGGTTGGGGACAAGAGGGCATGTATGCCCAAGCTGCTGGCCACGACATCAACTACATCTCGTTATCAGGTTCACTCGCGCATTTCGCTCGCGCGGGTGAAGCACCAGTGCCACCACTCAACATGGTGGGCGACTTTGGTGGCGGTGGAATGTTTCTTGCATACGGCGTTGTGTGCGCGTTGCTGGAAGCACAGAAATCAGGCAAGGGTCAAGTAGTAGATACTGCAATGGTTGACGGTGCAGCGGTACTGATGACTATGTTTTGGTCGTTCAAATCCATGGGCATCTTCAATGAAAATGCACCAGGCACAAACCTTCTTGATACCGGGGCACATTTCTACGATGTATTCGAATGTGCAGATGGCAAGTACATCTCGCTCGGTTCTATCGAGCCTCAGTTCTATTCAGAACTCATGAAACTCACAGGACTTGAAGGCGATGCTGATTTCGCTAAGCAGATGGATCAGTCAATGTGGCCAGGACTGAAGATTCGTTTGCAAGAAGTAATGAAAGCAAAAACTCGTGACGAATGGTGCGCAATTATGGAAGCAACAGATGTGTGTTTTGCTCCAGTTCTCACCATGAGCGAAGCTGCTGCCCACCCGCACAACGTTGAGCGCCAAACGTTCATCAATGTGAACGGTCATATGCAGCCAGCTCCAGCTCCTCGTTTTTCTCGCACCACGCCAGAAATTTCACTTCCGTCTGCTCATGCTGGCCAGCACACTGCAGAAGTACTGCGTGATTGGGGCGTGGCTAATGTCGATGCTCTGCTCGCAAGCGGCGCAGCGAAGCAGGCATAAGTGTCAACTCTCGTCTGCTTTCATGCCCACCCCGATGATGAATGCATCGGCACAGGCGGCACCATCGCTCGCGCATCCGCCGAAGGGCACCGCGTTGTTTTAGTTGTTGCTACTAATGGCGACCATGGCGAAATTCCTGCAGATATGCCTGCGGGTAAGACTCTTGTAGAAGTTCGTCACGCAGAAACTCTGAAATCTGCAGAAACTCTTGGTGTGCATCGCGTGGTGTGGCTCGGATACGAAGACAGTGGAATGACCGGCTGGGAGCAGAACACAAACGAAGGCGCATTCTGCAATGCCTCACTTGATGACGCGGCACACAAACTGGCAGAAGTTCTACGGGAAGAAAACGCTGACGTTCTCACAACCTACGACTGGCATGGTGGGTATGGCCACCCTGATCACATCATGGTGCACAAGGTTGGTCATCGCGCCGCTGAGTTGTTCCCCGCCGTACGCGTATTAGAAGGCACGATGAATCGCGATCAGATTCGTCGTGGCATCGATGCGGCTCGAGCTGCAGGGCTGATAAAAGAGGACGAAGGGTTTAACGCCGATGGTCCAGCAGATGACGGCAACCCAATGGGAACACTTGAATCTGAAATCAACTACAAATTTGACGTTGTGAAATACGCACCGCTAAAGCGTGAAGCAATGAAGTGTCACGCCAGTCAACTCAGTGATTCAGGCTTCTTTATGGCAATGGATGACGAGCGGTTCGCTGCTCAATTCGGCAACGAGTGGTTCATTGATCCAAAGAGCAACGAACCAATGCGTGACGGATGGATTTTCGAATGACACGTGTGTACATGGTGCGTCATGGACGCGCCGCCGCTGGCTGGAATGTTGACCCAGATCCAGGTCTTGATGATCTTGGTCGCAGTCAGTCACTTGCTGTTGCATCAAAGTTGTCTTCGCTCGGGCCACTGCCAGTGATGTCGAGCCCGTTGCTGCGTTGTCAACAAACTGCGTTCCCGTTAGCGACAGCATGGAAGCAAGATGTTGTTATTGAACCGCTTGTCGGAGAAATTCCATCACCTGTCGAATACACATTAGAAAACCGGGTCGACTGGTTGCGCGAAGCGATGGCGGGCACGTGGACTGAAGTTGCTGCACGTTCTGGGTCTCATTACATCGACTATCGCAATTCCATTGCACAGCGAGTTGCAGCAATCACCACAGACACGGTGGTGTTCAGTCATTTCATCGCTATCAATGCAGTTATTGGTGCAGCAACGGACAATGACGCGATGGTTATTGCCAGTCTTGATAATTGTTCGGTCACAACTTTTGAAGTTATCGACGGAAAATTGACCCTTATTGAGTCCGGCAACGAAGCCGACACGCTCATTCGCTAGGTAGATTTACATCGTGCTTTCTTTGCTTATTCTCGACATTCATAAAGCGTGGGCATGGGTTGCAATTATTAGCAACGGCCTTGCCGGTGTGTGGGCCCTTGCTGCTCACAAAATCACGCCACTACGTACTCGCGCATTGTGGTGGTACACCGGAGTCGCTGAATTCAGCATCTTTGTTCAGGTAACGCTTGGCGTCATCATGGTCAACAAGAACAAGCTTGAGTTTCCTGCATTCCATGCGTTCTACGGCTTTGTTGCCATCATGGCAGTAGCAATCATTTACAGCTATCGCCATCAGCTCAAGAACAAGACCTACTTGCTCTACGGCTTTGGTGGTTTGTTCCTCATGGGGCTCGGCATCCGAGCCATGTTGGTAGGCCAGGCCTAATCCCAGGCGCCGAGGTCACATGTTCCCTCGGGTGCGTCTGAATACAGCGGGTAGTCGTACTGCAAAAGGGTGAGCGGCTTGCCGATTCCTTTCTCCTTACCAAAAAAGACTGAATCGAACAGAGGGTCATCTTCTGTGTTTGTAATTGTTTGTTCTTGCCATCTTTGATCTGTCGGAACTAACTGCGCGACAATCGGCCGGGCATCAGGCAGTCTCAGTAGCAGAGAATTCTTAGTTGAAGCTATGGAAACTGAGTCTTCACTTAATTGTTCAAAATTATAGGAGGCCTTTACTTCCGGCATCCCATAAGCGTTGGCTGCAATGACAATCGTCTGTGAAGATGCCCCATAGGACTCGTCCAAGAAATTTTTGCTAATGAAAGCCCCTTGAAGTGTCAGTACAAACGTTTCTTGTTCACCAATACGAATCTTGTTGAGGGTAAGAAAATTACGGCCAGAACACAAACTGGCAAAAAATGATGCTTGAAGAACAGGTATTGCGTAATCGGACTTTTTCCCTTTCTGAAGTATGTAGAACGCAATGTCGAGTTTGTGCCTCATTGTCGACATGAAAGAACTTTGCTCTGCTTCGTTAACCACGACCATTAAGTCGCCTTGTGGGGAATGGGCGATAGCACACGAGAGGTCGGACCTGTTGCAAGAAAGTTCACGGCCTTTCAATTTGATTGGATAATGAACAAATTCTGGTTGATCAGAACCCATTCCACTGGCTGCGTAGATGCCGGTGCGAAATCTATTTTCAGTTATGGCCGCATCTCTCCATCGCGAATCAGCGGGAAAAGGTGACGGAGCGTTCACCTGGGGTAGTAGGCGATCTTGATTTACTAATTCTTCCCACTCGATGAGTTCGCCTTCGTAAGGGACCCAGTCATCTCCGGAAACAACAGTGGTGGAAGTGGTCGGAAGTGGTAGTTGTACGGGCTGAATTCGGATTTGAGGATTGCCAAGTATCGAAACTGCGATTGCGGTGACCAAAATGGCGGCTACTGACAAACTCAGCAACTTGTTGGTTTGATAGGAACTGGACTGCATGAGTAGACCCTATGCGATGCTCGCGCGTAGCGATTGCAAATTACTTCAGCGACGACTCAAGTTCGTTCAGTGCAGAAGTCAGCGGTGCAGGAAGTTTTGAACCGAACTGGGCGTAATGATCGCGCATTTGCGGCAGAGCTGATTTCCAGCCTTCAGAATCAATCGACAGCAAGGCGTTCATGTCTGCATCAGTGACGTTAAGGCCAGAGATATCGATGTCGGCAGGGGATGGCAAGTAGCCAATTGCAGTCTTTGTTGCATTTGCTTTTCCGTCAACACGATCAAAGATCCATTTGAGCACGCGGCTGTTCTCGCCGTATCCGGGCCACATGAAGCGACCGTCTTCGTCACGACGGAACCAGTTCACAAAGAAAATCTTTGGAAGGTTCTCGCTCTTGGTGGCAGCGCCAACCTTGAGCCAATGTCCGAAGTAGTCAGCCATGTTGTATCCGCAGAACGGAAGCATTGCCATTGGGTCAAAGCGCAAGTTGCCAACAGCACCACCGGCTGCTGCAGTTGTCTCAGACGCCATGATGCTGCCAAGGAATACGCCGTGATCCCAGTCGAATGCTTCAGTGACCAATGGGACAGTGGTGCGACGACGTCCGCCGAACAAAATGGCTGAGATAGGAACACCAGCTGGGTCTTGCCACTCAGGTGCGATACATGGGCACTGTGATGCAGGAGCTGTGAAACGAGCATTCGGGTGAGCAGCAGGAGTTTCCACTTCTGGATTCCATGCATTGCCTTTCCAGTCGGTTGCACGCGCAGGAGCTTCGTCGCTCATGCCTTCCCACCACACATCGCCAGCAGGCGTAAGGGCAGTGTTCGTGAAGATCGAGTTGCTTGTCATGGTTTCCATGGCATTGGCGTTGGTGTCGTAACCAGTTCCTGGTGCAACACCAAAGAAACCAGCTTCAGGGTTGATTGCGTACAAGCGGCCATCAGCGCCGTACTTCATCCAGCAAATGTCATCGCCGATTGTCTCGGCCTTCCAACCTGGAATCGTTGGCACGAGCATTGCAAGGTTTGTTTTTCCGCATGCAGATGGGAATGCTGCTGCGATGTACTTGAACGCACCCGCTGGGTTCGTCAGTTTCAGAATCAACATGTGCTCTGCAAGCCAACCTGCATCACGTGCCATCACTGAAGCGATGCGCAGTGCGAAGCACTTCTTTCCGAGCAACGCGTTGCCGCCGTAACCGGAACCGTAGGACATGATTTCGCGGGTCTCTGGGAAGTGAACGATGTACTTGTTGTCAGGGTTGCATGGCCATGCAGAATCTTTTTGACCCGGTGCAAGGGGAGCGCCTACTGAGTGCACGCATGGCACCCAATCGTTGTTTCCAAGAACATCAAGAGCGCCTTGGCCCATGCGGGTCATGATGCGCATGTTGACAGCAACGTATGGGCTGTCTGACAACTGAACTCCGATGTGAGCAATCGGTGATCCGAGTGGGCCCATTGAGAAAGGAACCACGTACATGGTGCGGCCTTTCATGGCGCCCTTGTACAAACTCATCATCTCGGCGCGCATCTCAGATGGTTCGCGCCAGTTGTTGTTCGGACCAGCATCGGATTCATCTGTTGAACAAATGAATGTGCGATCTTCAACGCGAGCAACATCGCCCGGATCAGAATGTGCCCAGTAACTGTTCGGGCGTTTTGCATCGTCAAGCTTTGTGAAGATGCCTGCATCAACTAGTGCTTGGCAGAGGCGCTCGTATTCATCTGCTGAACCATCACACCAGTAGATGGCATCAGGTTCAAGAACATCTGCCCAATCTTTCACCCATTGAGTGAGCCGTGCGTTGCCAGTAGTTGCAGCCATGAGCGATCCTTGGATTTACGTGAAGGTTCGGGGGGAACCGGTGAATAGTAAGAGTCTAAGAACTAAACAGCAGGGGTGCCCATATCGGACTCTGATCCGAGGCTGAGACGTGTGGCACGCCCAGAGGCATCAAGAGTGAATACGACGCGTTGGCCTTGGCGCAACATGCGGAAGATTGAGCCCTCAAGCGCATTGGGCGCAAGGGTGTAATCAGCTAGGTCGGTGTCACATACAACGACACCGTCTCCGCTTGTTGGATCGAATGCCTTGACTACACCTTGCATGGCAATGGCCTTAGCGGCCGACCTTGGTGATCTTGCCGGACTTAATGCAGCCGGTGCAGACGTGTACACGTCGTGGTGTGCCGTCGATCATGGCGCGAACGCGCTGGATATTTGGGCTCCAACGACGCTTGGTGCGCACGTGTGAGTGAGACACTGACATTCCCCACGATGGGCCTTTGCCACACACTTGACATACTGCAGCCATTTTGGAATCCTCTTCGGTTATGGGAAGGCGATGTACGTCTTCCGAACGCAGTTTCTTAATGTATCAGCCAGATCAAAGACCCCCCAACTAGGAATGGCAGAGATTCAGGGAAAAGTTGCAAATATCTCGCCAATTCACCGTGAGATACCCACAGGGCGTGCCCTATTTACTAGCCTCGACTCTGTGGCAGCCATGGAACTCTTCGGTGCAGATGAGATCCGCCAAACGGTAGTGACCTTCCGCGACGCGATGAAAGCCCATGCCCCAGGCATCAACCGGATGAACGTGTACCCGGTTCCCGATGGCGACACAGGCACCAATATGGCCCGAACGCTTGATGCGGTTGTGGCTGAACTTGAAGGTGCCGACCACGCCATGGCGCCCACGTGCCAGGCAATTAGTCATGGGTCGCTGATGGGGGCGCGGGGAAACAGCGGAGTCATTCTTAGCCAAATCTTGCGTGGGCTCGTCAGCACCATCAGCGAGTCGGCTGATGGCAAAGTAAATGCTTCACGAATGGCAGAGGCCCTGAAGCGTGCATCAGCTGCTGCGTATGAAGCGGTGCTCAAGCCAATCGAAGGAACAATTCTTACTGTTGTGCGGGAATCGGCTGATGCTGCGGCTGTTGCTGTGAGTAACGGCGCCACATTGTCTGCGACTCTGCAAGCTGCGCGTGCTGCTGGTCGAGACGCGTTGGCACGTACGCCTGACATGTTGCCCGTCTTGAAAGATGCCGGCGTTGTTGATGCAGGTGGCGCTGGTTTCTTGTTGCTGCTCGATTCGGCAATTCACGTTGCCGACGGTGAAGCAATGCCAGAGCCAGATGATTCTGAGGGTCCATCTGTCGAACAGTTGGAAGCAGTGTCGTTGCGTCATTCAGGCGATGGCAGCGTTGATGTCAGTGAGTTGCGATACGAAGTGATGTATTTCCTTGACCTTGAGGATTCGCGGCTTTCAGACTTCAAAACGGCGTGGGGCTCAATCGGCGATTCCATCGTTGTTGTCGGCGGTGAAGGTTTATACAACTGCCATATTCACACCAATGACATCGGAGCCGCTATTGAAGCGCCGTTGTTGTTGTCTGGCCGGCCACGTCAAATACGAGTCACTGATTTGTTTGAAGAAGTGGCAGAAGAACATGCGGCCAGAGAAGCTGCCTTGGGTGCTCCTGTGCATGCGCGGCCAATTTCGTCAGCTCTTCCACCAGTTACTTGTGCAGTTGTTGCCGTCGCCAGTGGTGAAGGGATCGCTGAGCTCTTTGGTCAACTTGGAGTGCAAGGCGTTATCTCTGGCGGACAGACGTCAAACCCGTCAACTGCCGAACTATTAGCCGCAGTAGAACACATGAACGCTCGACAAGTGATTATTTTGCCGAACAACAAAAACATTATTCCTGTTGCACAACAGGTTGACGCGCTGACAACGAAAGAAGTTCGCGTAGTTCCTACGTGCTCGATGCCAGAAGCTCTTGCTGCCTTGGTGTCGTATGACCCAGAAGCATCTGCAGAATCAAATGCTCGGTCAATGGCTGGCGTTGCTGAATCAGTGGCGACTGGTGAAATTACTCAGGCTGTACGTGATACTCAGACAGATGCTGGCCAAGTGATGTCAGGCGACTGGATCGGAATTGTGCGCGGCGATGGCATTGTTGCAATTGCAGGCACATTGGTAACTGCAGCCTCACAGTTGTTGGATCACCTCATTGATGACCAGCGTGAATTGCTAACCATCATCACTGGTGTTGACGCCACTGCAGCTCAGACTGATCACATTGTTGCGTGGGTCTCAGAACATCGACCAGACGTAGCGGTTGAAATCCATGGCGGCGGACAGCCGTTGTATCCGTATCTCTTCGGCGTTGAGTAATCCACCGCTTACCCTTCGCGACCTTGATCAATTAGGTCTTGAGCGAATCAAAGGTGTTGGCCCCAAAACACTGATTGCGCTCGAAGCATTTGAAGTGCGCAGCATCTTGGACTTATTGGAGACGTACCCGCGCCGATATATCGACCGCACAAACATGGCAATGATTGCCGACCTTGTTGAAGGTGTGCCTGCACTTGTGGTTGTAACGGTTGAGTCAACATCTGCATTCACCACTCGCAACAACAAAAAGATGGTGAAAGTTGCGGTATCAGACGGAACCAAACGTTTGAACATCACATTTTTTAACCAGGGGTGGCGTGAAAAACAGCTGTACAAGGGTCTTGAAGTTGCAGTCTTCGGAAAGCCCGAGTTGTTCAACGGTTCCTTGCAAATGACAAACCCTCTGGTTGACCCGGTGGGAAAAGCAACTGGCCGCATTGTTCCGATTTATCCGCAGAGCGAGAAGGTGCGCATTTCGTCGTCCGACCTTGCAACATGGATTGAGGACGCACTGAATAAATGTGCACCTCGTGGGTTTGCCGACACGGTGCCGCGATCACTTCTAGACCAACACGGTTTCATCAGTCGTGGCGAAGCAATGAGGGCGATTCATCTTCCTGAATCAATTGAGGCGCACCAAAATGCGCGACGACGTTTGGCGTTCGATGAAGTGTTGCGGGTTCAACTGATGCTGGTGGGAAAGAAAGCGCAATGGGAGCGAGAGTCGGCTGGGTTTAGTCATGAAACGTCCGGACATCTCATCGATGGATTTATGAAGGCGCTTCCATTCCCACTGACCGGAGCACAGAAGCGAACAATCAAAGAGATCTACAAAGACCTCGCATCGGGAACACCGATGCATCGGCTGTTGCAAGGTGATGTTGGGTCGGGAAAGACCTTGGTCGCTGTGGCCACGATGCTTGCTTCTGTTCAAGGCGGACACCAAGCAGCAATAATGGCGCCTACTGAAGTGTTGGCAGATCAACACGCATTAGGAATTCGTGCCTTACTTGCGTCTCT
>Ga0209500_10000843_pt1 | contig 24787 bp, 23 predicted proteins | sample S_140212_EF_Meta_FD_187323 | JGI IMG/M metagenome (GOLD analysis project Ga0209500, IMG submission 187323) | Freshwater microbial communities from Lake Simoncouche, Canada to study carbon cycling - S_140212_EF_MetaG (SPAdes) (version 2) | ecosystem: Environmental > Aquatic > Freshwater > Lake ...
GGATCGCCCGTGACGCGGTCGTAACCAAACTCCTTGCGAAAATGCTCGACCCACTGCCGGTTGGCCTCCTGGGGCAAGCTTTGGAAATAGCACGAGGCAGCGAAGTGCCCCTGAACCTGCTCTGGCAACAAATTGCGGAGTTCGTCCTCGGCGATGCTCGTGGATAGAACCGGTACCCGGTCGGGATCAATCTTGGCAGAAGCCATGCCTGCAAACAGTCCAACGTTGCTATCTCCGTTGACGGTGCTGAGCACACAATCGGCACTCGATGCCAGGATCGCCTGCATGGCTGGGCCGAATTCGCGATGGCCCAGCGGCAGATAGATCTCGCCGGCCGGTTTGAGGCCTTTCGTTGCTAGGTATTTCTTCGCAATAAAATTGGCGGTGCGAGGGAAGATATAGTCGGAGCCCAGCAGAAACACTTTCTTTCGCAGGCCCCCGGCAGCACTCAAGAGCCAGTCGATGGACGGCAGCACCTGCTGATTGGGAACTAACCCACCATAAACCACGTTTTTCGAGGTCTCATTCCCTTCGTACTGCACCGAATAGAAGAGCAATCGATTGAACTCTTCCACCACTGGAATCACCGCTTTGCGGCTTGTTGATGTCCAGCATCCGAAGATGGCCGTTGCCCCACCGGAGAGCAGTTCCCGGGCTCGCTTCGGAAACAGATCGTCTCGCGAACGTGGATCGGGAGCAGATGCCTCGATCTGGCGGCCGAGTAAGCCGCCAGCGGCGTTGATCTGTTCGATGGCAAAGAGTTCGACGTCTCGAAGGGATGTCTCGCTGATAGCCATCGTGCCCGTCTGTGAATGGAGCAGGCCAATTTTGATTGGCTGCCCCTTGGCGGGCACGCCGCTGGTGCAACCGGCGAAGATCATCGGGGCAAGCCCCTGCGCAGCGGCCAGCGTGGCCGCAACGCCGCTGCGTCGCACAAACTCGCGGCGCGATTGGCTGGTTGCCAGAGGCGAGTGCCGACGGGGAGCGTTTTTATTTTCGGGTGAAACGTCGCGAGGCATGGCTCACTCCTCAACCATGTGCTTGTAGAGCGTCTCAAAGGGCTGCGATGAAACGCTCACTTCGCCGCGAAATGGGTTGTCCATTGCAGCGATCAGGAAAATCATCGTACCGAGATATGCAGAGAGTAGGCCGCCAAGCGCCATGTGGGTCAGAAATTTCATGTCAAACAGCCAGACCATCGCGATATTGATGACGGCCCCAAGGATGACGACATACCACATCACGCTGGGAATACAGGTGCTCACCGAGAAGAGTCGCATGCGACGGTATTCCAGAAAGGTGTTGAACTGCCGTAGGGCCTCGGCGTGGAGAATTTCTTCCACGCGAGTCTGGGGTGTAAAGTCGAGCAACTTCTCTTGGAAAGCCTGTGCCCGAATCGTGCCCTCCACGGGAGTGATGCCCTGTCGCTGCAACGGCCACGCATACTTAATGACATACCGGGTGTAGTCCCGGAGAAGCCACTGAAGATTTTGCCCGTAGGGATCGGGGTAGCGAGAGACGTCTTCGTAGAGGGCAGAGAGCGCCGCTGCTTCCCGTGTGACATTGGTCCCTGTTTCGGATGCATTTTGATAGGCGCTCACAGCGATCAGGCCCAGTAGCAGTCCGTAAAAGACACAGAAGCAGGAGAGCACATAGCCCACCACATCGTTGGCACCCTTGGTGTGTTTGACGAACTGTCGCAGGATGGGCCGCAGCACAAGCGCACCGATCCAGTAAAATCCCACAAAGAAGGCGATCATGAGGATCGCGAAAATGTGCGTCGGCAGTTCGTAAACCCAGTAAAACATAATTGTTTTTCACGCACTCTCAGCATCGAACCCCGAGCAATACTCCCGAGACCGAAGAATGTAGCACTCGCCGTACCCTACTGCACCTCTTCACCGTCCAGCGTGTAAATCGCAAGATGGTTGCCATCTGGGCCACGGAGTTCTTCGATACGAAAGATGCCCTGTACGGCAACGGGACGAATCGAGAAATTCGCGGTTTTGCCTGGAATCATTCGCACAACAATGCAGTCATAAATCGCCGCGCCAGGGCCAAAGCAGCACTCCATATTATCTCGCACCAGCACAAATTGCTTGAGGCCAGTCTGCTGAAAGCTCGGCAGGATGTATCCTCGGATGCGGATGCGTTTTTGCTCCAAGCCCGTTACTCGCTCGGGCAAAAGATTGCGGGTGAAAGGATCTCCTTTTTCAATTTCAAATTTGATTTCATCAAATGTAATCTCTCGCGGTCGATCTGAGAAAACAGCCGTTGGCGGCTGCGTCGACACTGGTGCTGGTTGTAAAAAAGCGGATTCGTTGGTTCCCTTTGCCGGCACCGCCATCTGCCCGCAGCCGATGGCGGTGCCGGTGGCTATGCAGCAGAGAGCCCAAGCCCCACGCGAGTATTTCCATCGACTACTATCGCGCAACGGCATCCTCCAGATGGTAGAGCACGCCGCCATCGAGCACGGCGGCGCCTGTTGGACGCACGACAAATCGACCCGCAATCTTCGTGAGCTTTGGCGTGAAGCTGATCCCCTTTGTGTCGCGCAACTGTACTAACACGCGATCGGTGATCTTTGGATTGCCGCCGAAGCAACAATCGCCCTGATCTCGCACCAGCAAAAACTGCGAGATCCCGTGCTGTTTACTGCCTGGGTAGATGTAGCCCTTCAGGAGTACCTGGCGACCATTCATCGCCAAGGCCGTATCGGGTACGGCGGTGGGTGGATCGCCCTCCAGCGGCTGGAGCATCGTGTAGTGCAGCCGTTGGAAACCTTCCGGTAGCTCTGCAGCGTAGACGCTGGACAAATACACAAGCCCCGCTACGAACATGATGGCTGAAAAACCCATCGCAGTAGCCACCAGCGGTTTGCCTGTGAGTTCATCAGGGCGCGCGGCGATGTCTCGCAACGCAACCAGTCCCAACACCATGCCCAGCACCGGCACAACGACCAGCCACCAATCCAGAAACACCAGCGGCGACACCACCGCCATGACGAGACTCGCAATCGCCACGCCACCAAGCGCGCGGTAACGCTCGGCAGTTTCGTCAACGCTTTTGTCTTTCGAAACAGATGGTTGCGATGATTCAAAGAGACCCGTGGGCATGATTTCAACTGCTCGCTGCTGCATCGCAGTGCGGAGCCTCACTTGCAGGCTCACGCACGCTTGTCTTTTTATTTTCCGGTTGCACCCGACCGACAAGCCGATCGCGAGAAGAACCCGATGAGAAGCACGACGGCCCCCCACACGCCCCACTTCGCGAGGGTCAGCCAACTGTTTGAGGCCGTCTTCCCATCGGCCACAGGCATCCGCGAGGGATCGACCCCATCCCGGTCATCCGTAGCTTCTTCGTCGGCCAGCACAGGCGCGATCTTGGCTGCCAAGGCCGTATCCTCGGGGGCGGCCTCGCCGCCAACGCGAGAGGATGGCTGGCTATTTGGTGCGTCTTCTTCGTCCACAGAAGGCTGCTTGGCCGAAGGCGCCCCTGCCCCTGCAAAGCCGGCCAGCGTGGCTGCCCGACGCACCGCCTCTGGGTCGATCTTCTCGAGTTTTTCAAGGGCCACAGCCGCCCGTGGCAGCGGGCATGCCTTGAGATAGTTGACCACAGGCTCCCGCACAAAGATGTTGTCGGCATCGGCTTTTTCAAAGAGTTCCGACAGTGTGTCGATGACCGACCAGTCTTCCCAGCGAGCCAGATCTGCGATCACAAGATCGGCAAGCTTTGGTTCCTTGAGCAGCAGTCGCAGGGATTGAAGCACGCGAGCACGGGGCACGGTATCTGATTCCTCACCCAAAAATCGCAGGGCCATCACGGCCGCGTAGGTTTCTGTAAAAGGCACGTCCCGACCCTGCCGATCCAGAAAAAGCCTGTCGATGAGATCGAGGCCATCGGCACCTCGCAGTGTCACTGAGCAGGCGATTAACGCATCGAGTCCCGATCGCAATTCGGCCTGATCTCGTATCGCAGCCGAATCATCGGCCGAGTCGCCTCCGTTCTCTGGTTGATCTTTGGGTGTCTCGCCGCCGATGAGAATCTTTTCGATTCGTTCCGCATCCGATTTGGTACCACAGACGCCTAGCATCGTGGCGTAAAGTCTGCGGCGGCTGCCCTGAATCTTCGGATTCTCAATCCACTCCAGTAACTGCGTCGGATCCATACGGCTTTCGAGGCCGCGGACATCGTCGTAGGGTGCCACTGCGAATTCGTCGTAAGCGTCGCGGGCCAGCATTTCGTCGGGACTCTCCAGATACTGTTGAAAAAACGCCAGCCGGTCCGCGCCCTTTTCGGGCAAATCAGCCAGCTTCTTCAGATATGCCACTGCTTTCTCACTGATCGGAATCGGGCTCGACCAGATCAGGTTGGGCGGCTCGATGCCCATCAATAGAAAGAGAGTGCCAATCGGCTTCTCTTCCAACGTAATTGTTTCGATCGGCTTGGCATCGCCCCCGAGGAACCCGGCTTCTTGGACCAGATCAGATCCCTTGAGCACTTCCACGACCGCAAACTTTCCCTTGGGCAGCGGCCCTTCGGCTCGCGGTGAGAGGGAGCCGGCTGTCGGCGGTTCAACCAATCGGGCCAGAACGGCCGCCTGGCTCTGCGCTATTTCCTGAGCGAACGTCAGCGATACCGCCGAGCAGAACGGGCAACCGCGAGCCACTGGCGCATCACCGCAGAACGCCGCAATCACGATGAGAGCGAACGCTACGATTCGGATCGACTGGGGATATTTTGACATGCCGGCATTCTAGTGGCGCAGCCCTGCAGACGGCGAATAGCAGTGAGAAAATGGCTGTTCTACCCGGGGCCTTGCAACCATTTGGCCACATCGGTGCGGTAGGCGGCAATGGCTGGCAGGAGGGCCGCAACGATGGCCAGCATGATTAAAAATGGCACCAGCAAGGCCTCGACAGGTGAGGCAGAAAACACGCTAGCCGACACGCCCGCATTGGTCGTAATCCACGAACCAACGCCGCCCACAAGCAGGTGCCCTAGCACCCATCCTGTTACACCGCCGCCCACGGCTAAGAGCACCGCCTCGATCAGCACGGTGGTGAGTACGTGGAATCGCCGCGCCCCCAGGGCCCGCATGATTGCCACATCGCGGCTGCGTTCCAGCGACGAGCCGACCATGCTCACGAGGATTCCAATAGCAGACACAAGCACAACAAGCGCCGTGACGAACAGGAGCAAGAGCTCTAACGGTCGCACGAAGAGGTCGAGCAACTGCCTGATTTCTGCGATCGGCAAAGCTGCCTGCGCGTCGCGGCCTTCGTTGATTGCTGTGCGCAAGCCCATCGCCGTCAGTTCCGCTGGCAGGCCCGGCAGGGATGCCGTAGTGAGCAAAACGGCAGTGACTTCCCGCTGAGCTTCTGGCAGCGGTTCGTGGCCTGAATCGTGATCGTAACGGGGGGCCGGGCTAGCGGCCGCAGGATCGACTGCGTTTTCGAGCGTGGCATGTTCCCCGTTTTCAACGGAATCCACTGGCTTGGCGTGGCCATCCTGCAAATAAAAGCCTTCCATATTCACAAACACACCACGGTCGATCGGCGTATCGGTTCGGGCCAGAATGCCTTTGACGGTGAACGGATCGTGCACCTTGCCGTCATCGGCGCCATGCGTCGGAGCAAATGGATCGCCCACCTTCAGCCCCGTCTGAGCCGCGACCGTCGCCCCCAGCACGCCATCAAAAAAATCGCTGTCTCGTAGGTTGCCGCCGCTCATAAAAATAAACGGCTGACCGTCACCGCGGGTCAGCCGATCGAACATCGCCGCATTTGTGCCCACGACGCGGAAGCCGCGAAAGTAGTCTCCCATGCAGATCGGCACAGCCGTCTGCGTGCTGGCGGCAAACTGGCCATCAATGCCGTCAAGCCTCGCGATGGCAGGCAGAAATGCTTGGTACACCGTCCAAGGAATATTTTCGATAGGTTTGCTGATGAAATAAACGCTGTTTAACACCAACTGGAGGGGGCTACCTTTCGCGCCGACAATCATGTTGTAGCCAAGGCCGGAACCCGACTCGAATGCTTTCTGCACCAAGCCTCCTGTAACGAGCGTTGCCACTACCAACGCAACACCAAGCGCTAGCGACAGCGACGTGAGTAACGATGTCAGCAACCGCTGACGAATGTTGCGCCAGGCGATCCCCAAAAGGCTCATATTCGAGCCTCACCGGCAGGGTGGACCGCGGCACGATTGAAATCTTCCAACCGCACGCGGCGAGGAAACTGCTTGGCCACTTCGTGGGCGTGCGTAACGACGACAAGCGCCACGCCTTGCTCGGTGCACGTGGTGCGGAGCAGATCAATGACTTGCTGCTGATGCATCGCATCGATGCTGGCCGTGGGCTCATCCGCCAGAATCGCGCGAGGTCGGTTTGCCAGCGAGCGTGCCACAGCTACTCGCTGCTGCTGGCCGATGCTGAGTGCCGCTGGTTTATGGTGCAACCGATCTGCCAGACCGACCGCAGCCAGCAGTCCGATGGCCCGGGCCTTGTTGGGCCTCCCAGAGCCAAATGCCATTGCCACCAGCACGTTCTCAAGTGCCGTGAACCCAGGCAACAGATTGAACTGCTGAAACACGAGACCCAGCGTATCGGCTCGCACGCGGTCGCGTCTGGCTTCGTCGAGTCTCGCCACATCAATTGAATCGATCAGCACTTTCCCAGAGTCCGGTCGCATGATTCCCGAGATCACATTGAGGAGCGTCGATTTGCCCGAACCGCTTTGCCCTTCGAGTGCACAGTGCTCCCCTTGGGCCACAGTGAAGGAATCAATGTCCAAAACGTTCACCGCCTCACCGCCTGGCATGGCGAACGATTTGCGAACATTGACGAGTTCAATCACCGGTGCTGGCATGGTGGGGGTTATAACAAAGAAGCGAACTGGTGTGGAATTCGGGCCGCCTCGCGTGTCGCGATGCGGTTCGGCGAAACAGAATTCAAAATGCCGCGGCACCGCCGACCTGGATTACCGATGGCGGGGCACCAGCCTCGACGCCCGTATTGTAGCTGGCAAAGAGAACGGTGCGGCGGCCGATGTACCGCACAAACCCGCCGCCCAGCACGGTACTCTTGGCAAATCGCGGGAGCGACGACCCATTGACGAGCCCCTGAACAAAAATCTGAAAGTCGTCTGTGATTGGCTTGGTAAAAGAAAACTGGAGCGTTTCTTGATAGGTTACGCTGCCCGACTGTGGCCCGTTGATCGCTCCGAGGCCGATGTTCCACTCCAGTTCGATATCCCATGGAAGCGAGTTAGAGAAGAGCATGGCGACTCCCGGTTGCGTGCCCGATTGGAGTTGCGGACTAGCCCAGTCGGTCTGCACGTAGAGTTCAATCCCGGCGCCTGGCAGGATGTACTCAGGCTTCTCGCCCCAGAGGTGAACCTTGGCATCCAGAATCAAAGGGGCGATGCCCACGAAGGCCTGTTGGCCGTAGTTCGCCTGAGATGCGGTAAGGCCATTTGAAAAAAGCCGAAACTCAAATCGATCGGTGACACCCAATCGCAGCAGATACTCCCAGTTCCATGATGCCGGCTGGCTAGGCCGACTCGCCGCCGTCCAGACCATCGGCGTTGTTTCCAGATAGATCCCGCCGCGGGGCAGCGTGTAGGGACTATTCGGGAAATTAGCCGTGTCGGGGCCCGGGTCGCGAATATTTGTTGGCTCGTGTGACCGCCAGGAATCCACCCTGTCTGGAAAGGCGCGGGCCAGGCATCTGGTTCGCCACAAGGGACTGCTGAGAGCCGGATCCACCGGTGGCAGTCGCATCAATTCCTTGTCTGTGACCGTCTCTTCTGCGTCATCCACCAGCCACACCACCCCGCGCGGCAAGTTGAGTACGGCGTTGGTCTCTTCCACAGGATTGGGCAGAACCGAGACGTCCCCTCGAACGGCCGTCGCAAGCAAGAGGACCATCATCAGCCCGATTGCACCGCGAGAGGCGATTGAGAGAGGAAATAAAGCCGTATTCTTGCGGGCGGATTGAGTGGGCACCGCGGAACGGTGTATATTTCTTCGCCATCCCAGTGCCGCCTGCTCGCAACGTCGCGACAGCAGCATATCCCCTCGACGTCCCGCCTCAGGAGATCGCCTGTGTCTATTCGTGTCGGCATCAACGGCTTCGGCCGCATCGGTCGCCTTACCTTCCGCGCCATCTACGAGAAGTATGGGCTCGACGGCGATGTTCAAGTCGTTGCTTTGAACGATCTCACCGACGCCAAAACCAACGCGCACCTGCTGGAATTCGATTCCAACTACGGCCCTTTCAAAGGGAAGGTCAGCTACGAGGGAAACGATCTTGTCGTTGATGGCCACACGATCAAGGTCTTTGCCGAGAAGGACCCAGGTTCGATCCCGTGGGGCAGTCAAAACGTGCAGATCGTCGTGGAAAGCACGGGCTTTTTTACCGATGCCACAAAGGCTGTTGCTCACAAACGAGACAGCGTGAAGAAGGTTGTCATCTCTGCCCCGGCCAAGAACGAAGATCTTACGATCGTGCTGGGTGTCAACGATCGCATGTACGATCCCAAGAAACACCACGTGATCTCCAATGCTTCTTGCACGACCAACGGCCTGGCGCCGGTCGCCAAAGTGCTGCACGAAACCTACGGTATCGACCGCGGCCTGCTCACGACCGTTCACGCCTACACAAACTCGCAGAAAACCGTTGACACTGCGGCCAAGGATCTCCGCGATGCGAGGGCCGCCGCGCTCAACATCGTGCCATCGAGTACCGGTGCGGCGCGGGCCGTGGGGCTCGTGATTCCTGAATTGCAGGGGAAATTTACAGGCATGGCGTTTCGTGTGCCGGTTGCTACGGTGAGCGTTGTCGACTTTACGGCGATTCTGAACAAGGAAGCCTCGCCCGCCGAAATCAACGCGGCCATGAAGAAGGCAGCCGATGGCCCACTCAAGGGAATCCTCCGCTATACAGACAAGGAACTCGTTTCGACAGACCTGAAGGGGGATCCGCACAGTTCGATCTTCTCCGCAGTCGATACGATCGGCTTGGGCAACTTCGTGAAGGTGGTGAGTTGGTACGACAATGAGTGGGGCTACTCCAATCGCGTTGCCGATCTGCTGAAATTCCTCGAAGACAAAGGTCTTTGAGGCGTAACCACTGCGGTCCATTTTTAGTGGACCGCCACGGTGCCGTCGGTTTGAAACACCGTGCCGTCGAATGTTGTGAGCCGCACCAGCACGCGCAGGTGACTGGCCTCGGGTGGCTGACCGGGCCACCGCAGCACAAAGTGCAGTCCCCTGGCGCGTGAGGTTCTACGGAAGTGTGTAGCGGCCTCGGCTGAGGGAATGTTCCACGTGGCGATACACACACCCTCGTCGGAAGCGTGCGGGGCTGGATCATCACCGTCGGCGACTGCAACGGTGGCTTGCGCGGTTGGTGCATAAACAGCAATCGACACGTCGCCAGAGGATGTCACCAATCGTTCGTCAGTATCACGAGGCTCGAACACGACAGCCAAGCCTTCAGAAACGCCATCGCCGTTGCCATCGAAGCATTCGCACCTCGCTGGATTGAGGACAAGATGCGTGATCTTGCCTTCGCCAGCGAGGCTCTCCTCGTGAGACAACCGCCGGCCTACAGGGGCTGTGGCACCCCTGGCAGTTGGCTCATCGGGCAGCGGCGGCACACCATTCAGCGTCGGAGGCTCAAACTTTGCTGGAGGACCAAATTGCAAGCCATCTGGGGAACCAGCACTGGGCACCTTCGGTTCGGCTGGCCCGCCGGGCACATCGCTTTTGATCGGCGGAACGCCTGTTGGTTCAGGTAATGCCGGCACCTCAATGGTGGGCAAGCCAATCGCGGGCGGCACGAACATCGGCGCAGAGACCCCCGAAGGCGGACCCGCAAACGGTCGTGCAGGCGCAGCCACACTAGGCGGTACGTGCACTCTCGAGGGCAACGATGCATCGGCATCCACAATCCCGAGCTGTTTTTTAAGGCTGTTATTCTCGCCAGCAGTGCGATCCAACCGGGCGCACTTCTGCTGGAGTTCATCTTGGAGCAAGTAGATCTGATCTTCCTGCATCCGCAGTTCGCGCTCGAGCAACTGCTGATTGATGTCGCTCTTACAGCCGGCCAGCAGCATCGCCGCTGCCATCGCTGCTGGCAGAGCTGCCTGCCGTACTGCTTGGCATGTGAATCTGGCCATGATGCGCCTCCTTGCGCCTCAGACTTTCATCGAAAACCGTTCGCTTCAACCGTATACGTTCGCGACTATCCGGATGAATCTCCATCTCTCACAGAATGCTTTACACGGCGCTTTTTACGTCGTCCATATTCTCGATCACTTTGTCGATCAACCGGTAGTCAAGGGCCTCCTGCGCTGACATAAACCGATCCCGATCAGTGTCCTGCTCTATTTTATCCATCGCGTGGCCGGTGTGTTTGAGCAGGATCATATTCAACTTTTGCTTGACGTTTTTGAATTCCTTGGCGTGGATCATGATCTCCTCCGCCGTGCCCTCCATGCCAGCAAGCGGCTGATGGATCATGATCCTGGCATTGGGCAGCGAACGACGCTTTCCTTTTGTGCCAGCCGTCAGCAATACAGCCCCCATCGAAGCACACTGACCGATGCAGTACGTCGCCACGTCGCAGGTCACGAATTGCATGGTGTCGTAAATTGCCAAGCCTGCCGTCACGCTGCCGCCGGGGGAGTTGATATAGAGATGGATGTCGCTTTTGGGATCGTCCGACTGAAGAAAAAGCATCTGCGCGACAATTGCATTGGCCACTTCATCGTTGACTTGCGAACCTAGGAAGACAATCCGGTCTTTGAGCAGACGGCTATAAATATCCATCGCCCGCTCTTCGCGGCCGCTCTTCTCAATGACGTAGGGAATAAGAGGCATTGGCTTAGTCTTTCTCCTTCTCGTCGTCGGCTGTCACCGGCGGCTTTGTGAGCACATCGTCGACGAGACCGTATTCTTTCGATTCGATGGCAGTGAGGTAGCAATCGCGGTCGGTGTCTTTGGCAATGCGATCAAGCGGTTGACCGGTGTGGTGGGCCAAAATCTCGTTGAGTACCAATCGCGTTTTGAGAATTTCATCGGCCTGAATCTCAATATCGCTAACCTGCCCGCCCACCTGGCCGTAGGGTTGGTGAATCATCACCTTGGCGTGCGGCAAAGCGAATCGCTTGCCTTTGGCACCGCCAGCAAGCAATACAGCGCCACCGCTGGCAGCAAGCCCCACGCAGTAGGTTGCCACAGGGCAGGAGAGGATCTGCATCGTGTCGTAAATGGCCATTGTGGCTGTCACGCTACCGCCCGGTGAATTGATATAGAAATGGATATCTTTGCGGCGATTTTCGCTCTGGAGATAGAGCAACTTCATCACCAACTCGTTGGCGTTGCCGTCGTAAATCTCCCCTTGAAGAAGGATGATCCTGTTTTCAAGAAGCAGATCCCCAAGGGTCATCTGCCGCTGCCGCTGGTAGTCTCGCTGGGCACTGGACCCAGCGATCTGATCAGGCGCCCGCGAGGCCATTGAATCGATAAAACGCTTCTGCATAGTGACTCTCAAAAAATGCTCGTAGGAGTTGTTTGAAATTATCTGCCAACGAAAAACCTGCCCGAACGTTCAGCAATAAAGCCCACTTTCATCGTCGCGCGGGCGAACGAATCTCACCTGCTTCGGCATGCGTCGCCTCCGGAATCTCGTCGGCGCCCACAAAGGCACCACAGACGGCGTGATCCACGGCCTCCACATCAGTCTTCTGGAATTCAAAAGGGGTGTTTGTGAACTTCGCATTTTCAGTGACGCGGTCGAGTGTTTTTCTTTCGATAATCTGATTGCGCAGCACGTCCATTAATCCACGCTTTTCGAGGCTCGCCCGCACACGCCTCGGCGACTCGCCCGATTGCGCGGCAATGGCGCGAATCTCCTCATCGTAATCGGCCGCCGAATCCGAAATTGATTCCCCCTCGGCAATCCGCTCCAGAATGAAGTGTTCCTTGAGAGACCGTGAGGTGCTAGCCATCACGGTCTGACGCAGTTCGTTGACGTGCCGACGGATCGAGTCGTCATCAAAACCGCTACGACGCAGTTCGAGAATCGACCGCTCCAGTTCCCGCTGGCTTTGACGCCGCAGCAGTGCTGGCGGCAGATCCCACGTGGCCGAAGCAGTCAGGGCGCTGGCCACCTGCTGTCGCACCTGCCTGCGACGGTGCCATTCGATCTGGTTTTCCAACTGCAACTTCACCGCAGCACGGAGGGCCTCAGGCGTCTCAAACCCGCCGAGTTCGTCGAGTAGTTCCGGCGAAAGTTCGGGCATCTCGAGCTTTTTGATCTCCAGCACCGTTAATTCCACAGTAACTTTTTTGCCTCGCAAATCCTCGACGGCGGCCTCAGTCGACACTGTCACTTGGGCTGTGACCTTCGAGCCGATCGTGGCCGACTTCACGAGTGTGTCAAAACCTTTCAGTTCGGCATCCGCGAACGACAGTTTCGGACGCACAACGATTGACAGTTCGCTGGCTTCCGAAAGCAGCGTGTCGCCGTTCAAGACACGCAGGTCCGCAACGATCATGTCGCCTAGGACTGGCGCACCTTCGTGCGGCGCAAGCCGACTTCGCTCTCGCAACAGATTGGCGACTGCCTCGTCCACGTCTGACTCTTCGATCTGGCGTGTTGGGCGGTTGATCGACAACCCCTTCCACTCGGGCATCTCGAATTCGGGCCTGACCTCAATTGAAAATTCAAACGTCATTGGCCCATCCTCAGGCAGCGATACGGCGCCGATGTCGAGGTCGGGCTCGCTGATCGGGGAGAGTTTCTCCTGCTCCGCAGCTTGCGTCATGGCTTCAGTTAAAAGCTTTGTGCGAATCTGGTCGGAGAGTTCCGACTTGAACCGACTTCCAACAAGGGATCGGGGAGCACGACCAGGCCGAAATCCAGGAAGCATCGCGCTGGGCATGAGTTCGCCAATAGCCTCATCGTGAAACCGATTGATGTCGTCCCGCGGAATCGAGACCTTTACGCGTCGCTGGCACGTCGACACCGTCTCGATCGTGACATCGAGTTTGAGCGGAGGACGGGCGGCTTCATCGGCAACAACAGGAGTGTCGAGGGGGGAAGTCGGGTCGGCGGACAGTTCAGTAGAAGACATGAGTGGTTCCGAACAGGATCCAAAGGAAAGCATCGCTCAGACAGAACGATGCCCCCAAGATGGAAAGGGGCACAAGAAAGCAACGAACAACTGATTCACTGGGAGATAATACAAAAGCGGGTGATGGGATTCGAACCCACGACAACCACGTTGGCAACGTGGTGCTCTACCAACTGAGCTACACCCGCAAAGGCCATGGCGATCAAAGACAGATGGCCACGAAACCCCGCGATTATAGGGGCTAGAAGGGTGGCCGCAAGATCACCCCTCTAGAGAATTGCGGTTTTCTGGGAAAGCTGGGCTGTTCCGTTGGAAAGCCCCGTTCTGGAGTTAGAATCGGTTCAGTCCCTTGTGTGTGCAATCATTTGTCCTGAACTGTAGGGCCGCTGCTCGCTCAAATGGGTCTGAAATCGCTTAGAACGCTCCAGAAGAGGAATCTATGATCGTTTCCTTTATTGTGACTGCCCCCGAAGCGAAGCAGGGCGCTCATTCGGTGAAACTGCCGATTGTTATGGGCCGCGGCGAAGGCGTCAAATTTCGGATCCCGCAAGACAGGGTGAGCCGGAGGCACTGCGAATTTTCTTCTCAGGGAGGCACCGTTTATGTGGAGGATCTAAATTCCACCAACGGCACGTTCCTGAACGACGTACAAGTGCCCCCCAAAACCAAGACAGTCGTTGCTTCCGGGGCCTCCGTTCGCGTGGGCAGCCTCACGGTTCGAGTGGAGTACAACATGGCCGCGACGGAACGCACCACTGAGATTCATCGAAAGCATCTCGATCTAGGCGAAGTGGCAGTGGGCGTGCAGCACGCTGCCGAGGACGAAGCCATCGGTCCGTTTGAAGATCTGCAGGTGGAGCACGCAGAAGAACCAGCCGAGGCGATCGTGGAAGTGCTCGCAGAACCGGTTGAGGAACTGCTGGAGGATTCCGAAGACTCCCCGGAAGCCGCTGCACAATTTCTGGTCGCTGAGCCAGAACAGGCTGTAGAAAAATTCCCCGAAGAAACGCCGGAGCCAGTTGTATCGGTGAAACCACTCGCGGCGACTAAGGACGCGCCAGGCAAGGCGAAGCCGAAGCCGAAGGAAAAGCAGCAGCCGTCTCCTGGTTTTGATTTTCTTTCCGGGGGTGTCGAATCACCTGCCACCGCAGCCGAAGACGACAAACTGGACGACTTTTTCAAAGGCCTCTCGTAGAGAGGAAATAAGGGGTTAGCTTGAGACAAGCGTGCCGAGAATTCGGTTCAGCGAGTCGTTGGTTTGATAGATGAGCGCTTCTGGATAGTGCGGGTAGGGATGGAAATACTCAAATGTCACAAACCCCTCGTAGCCGACTGCATCAAGAGCTTCCAGCACGGCCGGCCAGTTGGTAGTGCCGTCCAGCAGCGGGCGAAATGTTTCTAGCGAGTAGTCGGTCCCCTTCTTTGTAAATTCCTTGAAGTGGATGTTCTTGGTGCGTTTCCCCAAAATAGGCACCCAGTGCTCGGCATTCTGAAACATCGAAATGTTGCCCGTGTCAAAATGAACGCGGACGTGGTCGCTGCCAAAACTATCGACGAATGCGTTCATCTCCATCGGGGTCATGAGATAGCCGTTAAAAAAAATGTTTTCGATGTTGAGCGACACCTTGAGCTTTTCGGCCACAACGGCAAGCGCCCCGACCGCCTCCCTAGCTCGCTTATCGCAGACGTCATTTCGAACCGGCTCGTGGTCGTCTCGCCATGGGATGTGCACGGCGCCTGGAACAACCAGCACATTTTCAACGCCCATGTGATGGGCTGCTTGGGCGATCTTTCCGGCGAGTTCGAGCCCACGGCCCCGTTTAGCAGGGTCGTTACTGGAGAGTGGGTAGGGCCAGAACAGAAACGAACATAGGCCGCTTATTTCAATCCCGATCCGGTCGGCAAGCGTACGGATGGCGGCGAGTTCCTTCGCCGTTGCTTTCGGTGAAAGATCGTTGTCCAGATCGTAGTTAAGTTCGATGCCATGAAAACCAGCGTTCTTTGCAAGCTGGAGGCATTCCTCGAGCGTCATTCGCTGTGGATAGGGAAACGCCCACAAATTGATCGACTTTTTCATGCTGTATTTTTTGGGTGATGCGCAAAGAGCATCGCTCACGGCGGCAGACGGACGGGGGGCGCTCGCGGTTGCCGCGTGCGACGCCGCAACGAGGCCGAGCGTTGCGAGTCCCGAGCGGATTGCATCGCGACGGCTGACAGCCCGCGTTTGCCCAAACGGAACCGACCATTCCTGATGTGCCATGGTGTCGTGCGGCATGAAGATCGTCCTCGCTTGTTTGTTTCAATTCCTTCTGATGCACGATGGCATGGTACGATCCGACCGGCACGCGGCCACGCCATGCTACGAAATTGGTTCTGCGACGGCGGTGCCGATCCCAGTCGCGCCGTAGCCGTTCCCACAGTAGAATAGCCGCAGTTTATTCGCTTCAACAACGACGTGCGGATACTCGACCATCTTGCTTTCCCAACCGTTGCCTGTTGGGGCGATGGCTAAATTCTCGCCGGGCTTGCCGCGGTACCAATCGACACCGTCATCGCTGGCGGCCTCGCAAATTGAGTAGGCCCCGAATTGCGTCCCAATGCTCGCGTAGATTGCTCGCCAGCCAGTTGGTGTCTTCCACGGATTTAGCGCAATCACCGCGGCATTTTCGTACTTTGCGTCGAGCCGCGGACGTAGAATGATTTTCCTATCGTTCCACGTAATGCCGTCGTCGCTTTCGGCGATCACTGCGAGCTTTGCTTGATCGGCGAGCAGGTCTGCGCTCGGACTCCCTATCGCCAACGTGTAATGCATGCGGTATCGCGTGCGTCCGCCGCTACTTGGCACTTCAATAATCGGTCCGCCACCGGCGATTCCTTTGTTGTTTCGGTAGTCATCAAAGCCATCGCCCAAGAGCAACGGTTCGTCGGAATACTTCTTCCACGTGCGCAAGTCGTCGCTGATGGCAAGCCCAATGCCGCGAAATCCCTGCAGCCCAACGCCTTTGTCGGCACTGCGACCGCTGTAGTACATGTGCCACTTCTCGCCGAACTTGTGGACGCAAGGCAAGACGCACCACGTCTCGTCAAACGATCCGGGTCCGCCGCGATCAAAGAGCGGACCGTGACGCTTCCACGCCGTCACGCGGTCGATCGGGCAGGTCGCAAGGCAAATGCGTCGCCCATGAGACGCATCAGCACCGGCATAGAAGAGAAAATATTCGTCACCGTGCACAACGACAAACGGGTTCATGCAGCAACCGACATCAAACGGCCCGCCACCGGGGGGCAAAACTGGATTCTGCTCGTGGCGTTGCCATTGGTGGACGCGAAACGGTTTCTCCCGATCGGAGGCCCAAGCTATTTGCGTGCTGCCCATGATCGCAGTCGCCGCCATCCCGCACAGGAAATCGCGCCTTTGCATAGCTTTCAAACTCTGGATTTGTCGATGAATTTATCGAGCGACTGGCTGTTTTTTCGACGACTTTTGTTTCGAGGGTGGCTCCAGTGGATTGGCGAGCGTAACGGTGATTGATGAGGCAAGCAGTTGCCCCGGTTGCTGATACTGCCCCTCTACATCAATCGTGTCGCCCTTGGATGCCAAACCAATGTTCGGCGTGTTCACGATCAGTTCTATTCCAGCGGGAACCGTCAGATCAAACTTTTCCTTGCCTGCTTGCACGGTAATGGTGTTGTCTTTCACCGCCTTGATCTTCCCTAAAACCATGTAGCTGCCCGCCGGTCGCTTGCCGCTGACTCGCTTTGCGCCCTCTTCGCCTAGGCCCAGTCCGCCGGCGGTAACCCCAGTCGTGCCACTCCCTGGAAACGTCACCCTCGTTACCGATTCAGTCGTCTTGCCAAATTCATCGAGTGCCACAAAGCAACTGATGAATTCGCCTGGTCGCAGCATTGCCCTACTGGCCGTGCCAACCACCTCAACCTTTGCGTTTGGGGCCGGCATCACCTGCCAAAGATCGCCCCCTATTTTCAAAACAAACATCCCGGGCCCAACATCTACGATGAGAAGGCCCTTGCCCTGTTCGGCCGAGATCGTCTGCACCTGGGCCAGAGCCATACCCGGCACGATCCAGAGGCAGGCGACCAGTGTTAGGATCCAGAGCAGCTTATCGGCCCGCCTCATTCCAGCCATACAGGCCCACCTCACGGAGGGCCTGTGCAGCCTCAAAAAAGCTTCCATCTGGCGAGTGCTCCTACTGGTGATCACAATAGTTTATTCAACACACTTTCAACTCAAAGAGACTTGTTTCACGCCCCTCTTTGTTGCGTAGAAGAGACCTGCATACTATAGCTCTCCTGAGAGAGTTGCTCACACTCTCCCAGCCATACGCTCTCCTTCACAACAGATTTTTACCACTCACCCATGGCCCAATCGCTTCGACGCGTCACGATTCTCGATCTGGCGGCTGCTAAACGCAACCGCCGTCCACTCACGATGGTGACGGCCTACGACTGGCCGACCGGTCTGCTAGTCGACGCTTCGGGAGTCGACTGCGTGCTCGTGGGAGATAGCGTGGCGATGGTCGTTGCCGGCCGTAGCTCCACGATTCCCGCCACGCTCGAACAGATGATCTATCACGGAGAGATCGTCGCTCGCGCCGCTGCGCGAGCGATGGTAGTGGTCGATCTGCCATTTCCGTTTCAGCATCTAGGCGTGCGCACTGCGATCGAATCATGCGCACGTCTCCTGAAGGAAACGGGTTGTCAGGCGGTGAAACTAGAAGGCACCGCAGGGCAGGCCGATGTGATCGCCGGCATCGTCGCCGCAGGTATTCCCGTGATGGGCCACGTGGGACTGCGGCCGCAGGCGGTGCACCAACTCGGTGGCTACCGCATGCAGCGAGACATTGATGCCATCATGGCAGACGCTCGGGCTGCCGCCGACGCCGGCGCGTTTGCCGTCGTTCTGGAATGCATTCCGCAAGAAGTGGCCCGGTCCATCACGGAATCAGTCGCGATCCCGACGATCGGCATCGGTGCGGGTCCGGCATGCGACGGGCAGGTGCTCGTGCTTCACGATCTTGTAGGGCTCTCCATGGATCGCGTGCCGAAGTTCGTGCGTGCCTATGCCGACGCCAAAGCATCGATTGCCGACGGCCTCTCCCGCTGGCGACACGACGTGGAACAACGCACGTTTCCTGGAAAAACAGAAACGCTCGGATAGTCGTCAAAGCGTCGCAAAAAATCCCCTTCGCGATTATGAGAATCGCATGGTGGTGCGGTGCCCGTATGCACGCGACTCTCACTCCGAACATCAGAGTGTGCTGTAAACAGCTACACAACAAAAGCGAGCGGGTCGGACGCCGTCGTCCGACCCGCTCTTTTGACACATCACGTGCGGCCCGTGGGAGCCCGGCTCAATTCTTGCAGTCCGGACTGGCGTTACCACGATTGCAGCAGCCCGAACCGTTGTCGGCGGGCACTTCCACAGCCACCTTGCGGCACACCTTCACGGGCACCTGCTTGGTGATGGTGTGGGGCACGCATACGGAGTAGCTTTCTGACTTGGTCTCGGAAACGTTGTCGCACACAGTCACTTTGTACGTGCAGCTCTTCTGCTGCGGCACCATGACCGTGGAGCACACTTCCCTCGACTTCTTCTCGGGCACTCGCACGTTCACCGTATACTCGCGGGTGCGGGTTTCGGTGCGGTACTTCTTCACGCAGATGGTGCGAGTGCGAGCCTCGGGAACCATCTTTGTGATACAGGTGTTGCCCGTGCGAACTTCCTCACGGCACTTCTGCACTTTGACCTGCTTGGTGCGTGTTTCTGGCACCATCTTTGTCACGCAGGAATTGCGGGTCCGTTCTTCGCAACGTGACTTCTGCACCGTGTAGGAGCGGGTGCGCTCCTCGCAACGGAACTTCTTCACGCACTCAGTACGGGTGCGATCTTCGTCACGGTACTTCTTGACGCAGTAGGTGTAGGGCACCTGCTCCGTTTCGCATGTCCACGTGGTCGTCTCAACGTCGCGGGTCTCGCAGGTCGGCACCCAGCAACGGCAGCAGACAACCTTCGGGCAGCATGGATTGCCATTGGCATCATACTTGCCGTTGGCGGATATTTCTTTGACTTTCGTCTCCCAATGACCGCCTCGCACCGTCACGCTCTTCGTGCTTTTGACAGGGACTCGCTTGACCACGGTCCGATTTCCTGTGAGTTGCTCTGTGTAGGGCACGCTCACCTTGTAGGACCGCTCGATCGACTCGGTGTAGGGAACCTTCACCGAGTAGGTGGCTGTCCGCTCCTCGGTGTACGGAACGTTCACCTTGTAGGTGCTCGTTCGCTCTTCCTTCACAGGCACCATAACCGTGTACGACTTATCGACGCACTCGGTATAGGGCACCTTCACCGTCCAACTGGTGGCCTTCTGTTCCTTGACGGGAACATTGACCGTGTAGGGCTTTTCGATGGACTCGGTGTAGGGAACCCGAACGGTATAGTCGGCAGTTCGCTTCTCTAGCACGCTGTTCATAACGGTGTAGTCGACCGTCTTGGTTCGCGTCTCGGGGACCATCACCGTGTAGTCCCGGCTCCGTTCCTCGGTCCGGGGCACTCGCTTTGTGACGGTGTACGACCGCTCACGCGGCTCCTTCGACCACTCCGTTACATTCACATCCCGCATCTCGGTAACCCAGCGATAGCACTGCACCGTCCGAGTGCAGGCATCCGCATCAACCGCATCTGCAATCTCAGCGGCATTGCCGACAAGCACCGAGCCGTCATCAGGAACAACCGTTACAGCATCTTGGCTACGAGCAAAACCGCTGCCCGTACAGATGGCTGCGGCGGCAACCCAGGGCAGGAAGCCGAAAGTCAATCTTTGTTTCACAGAAACCTCCAGGGGGAATAAATAAAATGCCTGACCCAAACCGACGCGAGACGCGGAGCAGGCTACGGTGTTGTTCCGCGATCGCTAGGGTTTGCGCCAACGGCAAACTCATGCTAGGAGATCGATCTTTACCAACCCGCAAACTCAATCGTCTCAAAAAACGAACGGTTGCGCCGACTTGCACGGTCGTGCTGCTCGGGGGCGGCGGTTCCAAAAAAACCCGGCCGGCCACTCTTGGGGAATGGGCCGGCCGGGCAGCACGTTCTTTTTCAGTGCCTGTGTCAACTACAAGTCGCAGCCCTCGCCGCAACCCTTGCCCTGCTCGCAGCAGTCGGCCACGCAGCAGCAGCACGTGCAATCCTTGCAGACGCATGTGCCGCTCTGGCAGCAACCGCAGCAATCACACGCATCGCAACCGGCCTGCGACGCGACGTTGGTCACGACAGCCACCGGGGCAAACGCCATCACGGCCCACAGAATAAAACTAGTCATGGAAAAGCTCCTTGGAAAAAGAAAAGGAATGAATGAAACGCCGAAATAGGATCGATCAAAAGTTGATCGATCCGTTGGCACTTCAATCCCTCCACACTCCATAGAGCACCCGAACTGGGCGGGTTGGAATCCAAAGCGAAGACTGCCACGCTTCGCGAGTCTGCACCTGCGAAGGAAGCGTGGCCGCAGCCCAACTTGTAGTTGGCAGGTGCGACGAAGCATCCGCGAGCCGATCGTCGTTGGCTCGGCTGGTGAATCGTGCAGCGATGACGGCCTCAGATGTGGTCTTGGGGGCCAGAATGCACCGGCAGTCGACAGCCTCCCGAGCCGAGGAAGCGTGGTTGTCGCAAGACGGGATGCAGCACATGTGAGTGGGGGCATTTGGTTCGCAGCAGGGATGGATTCGGGCTTTCCCATGGCATGACAGGCATGACGGGCACGCCCCTGCCGAAAAAATACCCGGCGACACGATCGTGGCGGCGAAGAATAGGAGCACGTGGGTCATGCCGAGCGAAAACCTGCCAAACGTTGCCGTTCGGCGGGTGGATCGGGTGCATGCCACCATCGCAAATATGCGATTTTCACTTCGTTTCCCCATCATCGTTTCCGTCCAAGCGACCGTGTAAGCCGGGTCGGTGGCTCGCATGTGAGCCACCTCAGAAAGCCCCGAAAACGTATTCCGAAAGGCTTGCCGTTTGAAGCCTACGCATGGCCTACAGGAAAGACAATGCTCCGCTTGACCAGGTTTGCGATGGGTCGCATTCGCGTCAGCCGTGCGAGTTTACAAGTCGTCTGCGGTCGTTGATCGCTAGGCAGACACGTAGTTTGTTGCACCAGAAAAGCACGAGGCGTGAGCCGAAGGGAAAACGCATCGCGACATGTTAGCCGACCAGAATCAGAATCAGTTCCTTTGGGCCGTGGGCGCCAAGACGAGGAATCCTTTCGATGTCGCCGGTGCGACTGGGCCCTGTAATGAAGGAAAGCATGCTCGGCATCCGACCGGCCCCGCGGTGCTTGGCCGCGTGCAATGCGTCGCCGAGCGTGGAGACAATCTGGTCGAGCGTGGCCACGACGATGTGCACGTGGGGCAGGATCGAAAGGGCTCGGCCCCCGGATGTCGCGCTCGACACCAGAATCGAACCGGTCTGGGCCACAATCGCATCGCAGGCCGTGATCCCGGCGTCGCAGTGTTCAAGCGCGCTTTTGTCAAAGGCGTCGGCACCATCCACGCGGTAGGTTGCGCAGGGCACCCCGGCGAGCAGGGGTTCTACAAGCGCGTGCCCGTGATACGCTACGCGATGCCAGTCGCGGGTACGAGCGAGCGAGAGAACGAAGTCCGCCGCGGCTGAAAGATCGGCCACGCGGTGCATCTGGGCGCGGAGCTTTTCAAGATTATTGGCCAGGATCGCCAGCTGCGACTCGGGCGTGTCGCCCCCGTCCGGCAGCCACGGCCGGGCCACGTCCAGCGGCAGAATCGCAAGCCCCGCATGGCCCGCACTGCTGCTGCCACCGGCATGCGGCGACGGGATATCGCTGCCACCCGATGGCACGAGCGATTTGAAGTGTGGCATTGGGGCTGGTAGCCGCAGGGCCTCGCGCACCCTCAAAAGAATGGTGTCGCGGGCAGACATGCCCCCAGCCGCGATCGTGTCCACGGCAGCCTTCATAGGGAATCCTTTCCGGCTTGACGCCACTGCTGGCGAAAACTTTTCCGTGGCGCTGCTGGCAAGGTGCGGGTGGCCAGCCAGTCGCGCAACAGCGGCACTGGCAATCTCTTGAGCATTCCGAGTGTGTGGCGAAAGATCGCGCCGCCTGCCGCAAAGAGCCACGGACGACTGGCTACGATCACGAATATCTGATGCCCAAACTTTTCCCAGCGATTGGGAACCGTGCGGGCGGCGTTGCGCCTGTTATGAAGGAGGTGGTGGTGTATATCGATCCGCACCGGACAGACATCGCTGCAGGCTCCGCACAGTGAACTGGCGGCCGACAGGTGATTCCAGTCGGACAGACCCCGCAGGTGCGGCGTGATCACCGAGCCGATCGGCCCCTGGTACGTCGTGCCGTACGTGAAGCCGCCGACGTTTTTAAAAATCGGGCACACATTCAAACACGCGCCGCAGCGAATGCAATGCAGGCTGTCTCGCTGCTCCGGATCCGCCAGAATCGCCGTGCGGGAATTATCCAGCAGCACCAGATGCATCTCATCGGGGCCGTCACACTCGCCGTCGCGTCGCGGGCCTGAGTAGAGCGTGTTGTAGCAGGTCATCTGCTGCCCAGCCCCGGCTGTCGCTAGCATCGGCAACAGCACCGCCAGATCGTCCAAGTGTTCGACCACTTTTTCGATTCCAGAAAGCGAGATGTGCACGCGTGGCAGAGCCGCAGTCAGCCTCGCATTCCCCTCGTTTTCCGTGATTGAAATCTGGCCTGTTTCAGCGACCAGAAAATTGGCGCCGGTGATCCCTACATCAGCGTCCACGTAAAGTTGCCGCATGTGCCGCCTAGCGATCATTGTCAGTTCTTCGGGGCTGTTCGTGGGCGGCGTGCCTAGAAATTTTCCAAACAGTTCACTAATTTCCTCGCGGCGCACGTGCATGCAAGGAAAAACAAAGTGATACGGCGGCTCGCCGCGCAGTTGCTGGATAAATTCCCCCAAGTCGCTTTCGATCACGCCGTAGCCATCTTTTTCGAGCGCGGCATTTAAGTGAATTTCCTCACTGGTCATGCACTTGCTCTTGATGATTGCCTTGGCTTTGGCCTCGCGCACCAGGTCGAGGATGATGCGCCGTGCCTCCTCCGCATCCCGCGCCCAGTGCACCTGGCCGCCGTTGGCCTCGAAGTTGGCAACGAACAGCGGCAACAGTTCGTCCAGGCGGTTGACGGCTGACCACTTCGCCAGGCTCGCGGCATCGCGGGCCTGTTCCCAGTCGCGGTAGCGGGCCTTCTGGGCATCGCGGCTCAGAAAATAGCCGCCGAGGGCTTTCTGCACGAACGTGCGGTGGCCGGTGTCTTGCACATGCACTTTTGCATCGTGCAAGAATTTCTTTTTTGCCCACTGCGGCGATTGGGCATCTTGAGCGATCATAGGGGAGCCCCTGCCAGCACTTCGGCCAAGTGAATCGTGCGTGGGATTGTGCCGGTCGGCGAACGCCAGTTGCGTTGCAGCCAGCCATCCAACTGCAGTTGGCACGTGGGATCGCTGGACACGATGTAATCGCACTGCGTTCTGGCAAGCGACCCGCCCTTCACTTCCGCCATGGCCGTCGAGATCATCGGAAACTTCACGCTGAACAGTCCGCCAAAACCACAGCAACTCTCGGCCTCGTCGCACTCAACGAGTTCTAGGTCGCGGACGGCTCTGAGCAGTTGTCTGGGTTCATCTTTGACGCGCAGTTCACGCAGGCCGTGGCAGCCGTCGTGGTAGGTGACGCGGTGTGGAAACCTCGCCCCCACGTCCGTTACGCCGAGCTTCTTCACAAGAAACTCGCCAAACTCAAACGTCCGTGCAGCCAGATCCAGAGCGGCGGTTTCGTGCGGCGTGTCTTTCAAGAGTTCTGGATAAAAAACCCGCATCATTGCCACACAGGAGCCACTGGGACCCACGACTGCCTCGGCACCGTCGAACACACCGATCGCACGGATGGCTACCGCGCGGGCCTCATCCCAGTAGCCGGCATTGAAACTGGGCTGGCCGCAGCAGGTTTGACCGGATCGAAACTCGCAGGCGTGGCCAAGTCGCTCGAGCACCTGCGCAACGGCCACGCCCACCTGTGGGGTCATCTGATCGACGAAGCAGGGAATGAAAAGGCTAATTTTCATGCGGGTCTAGTATAGACGACGCATACCAACCTGCCCGTGAATGCGGGGAAATGAGCCCGCGCAGTTTCTGACCGGCATAATACCCCCTTTTTGAAAGAAGCTGTAAGTGTACCCGTTTCCTTGACTCACGTCGGAGGCAGAGCCGGTATAACAGCCAACGATGTGGCCGACGGCGGGCTAGAGCCCGCTGCGTTCTTGGCGACGACCTTGATCACGTAGGACGTGCCATTGGTCAGGCCCGTTACGATGACAGAGGTCGCTGTCGATGCAGGCCGGACAAACGTGGTCCACGTCGAACCGCCGTTGCTCGAATACTTGACGACATAGTCGATGATCGGCGAGCCGCCTGTGCTCGCAGGCGCGATCCACGTCACGGCCAGTTGGGCGTTGCCTCTGACGGCCACGACGGCTGTCGGGCTGCTGGGCACTGTGGCAGGCGTGGCCGGTGCCGAGTTCGCCGACGGCGGGCTGATGCCCGCTGCG
>Ga0209500_10000844_pt1 | contig 24724 bp, 42 predicted proteins | sample S_140212_EF_Meta_FD_187323 | JGI IMG/M metagenome (GOLD analysis project Ga0209500, IMG submission 187323) | Freshwater microbial communities from Lake Simoncouche, Canada to study carbon cycling - S_140212_EF_MetaG (SPAdes) (version 2) | ecosystem: Environmental > Aquatic > Freshwater > Lake ...
CACGCGCAGTGATTCCATGTCACTCTCTGAATGCCGTCGTGATGCTTTGGTTTCCATGCTGTTCTCCTCTAAAATACGACGTGCCCACGCACGCCCTTCGTCGCCACCCCAACCATTCCACGCTTGCCAACCTTTGCCCTGCTCATCCCACGTCGAGCCCTCCTTGTCAATCTCGTGACGGTCAAAATATGCAACCATGCGTCGCACCGTCACAAGACTCACCGGTTCACGCTTCGCCAGTTGATTCGCACGCGCCAAGCCGACCGGTGTCATTCCACGTTGCGATTGGGGCTTTGTTGCACGCACATCGAGCGCTCGTTGTGCATTATCTGCGACGGCCTGCGGTGCGATGAATGTGTCGGCCATCAGAGCGCCTCCATTGCTTTGGATACGATGTAGTCAAGGTCACCCGAGGCGCTTACTTGGTCGGCTGCGTTGACCGCCGTGTTCCAACGGCCTTGGTGTATGTCCGCTTGTTGGTCACCGACAACATACGGAGCGTACGACGCGGCCGAAGTCAGCAGCGCTTCATCACCGTTCAGCGTGATGCTATACGACCGGTTAAGCGTCTCGGAACCGCGAAGACTTGACCCCGTGCCACGCTTGTACGGTACCGTGATTTCACCACGGCTATACGCGGCCATCACGAAGCGTCGTTGTTTGACGCTCACGAACTTCATGGCGCCGCGTGCTGGTGGAGGTGGCTTGTCTTCGTTGAGTCGCGCTTGTACCTGCGTTGCGTACGCCAATGTGACGGTGCGTATCATCTCGCCAATCTGCGCCTCGCCAATGCGCCCCGCTATCTCTACAGTGATTTTACTCGCCATCAGCGCACCAACCGCAGAGACGTATCGCATCGACAATTGACGTGAGCCGGTGGCCCGTCGGCTATTTCGCTGGGCCATTCGTCTTCAGTAAGTCCGTTTAACTTGACGTTGTAGACTTGGCCCGTGCAAATAGGACACACTAACTCGTCCGCGTCGGTGTTCCATACTCTTTGCATCTGAATACCACGCTGACCGAGGTAGTCTTTGTAGTTCGTCGTTGCCTGCGATGCGGCCCGCGTCGTTTCGGTGATGGCGATCATCTTTGCACGCATCGGGTCGCTTAGTGGCAACACCGCAGCCTGCAAGTCTTGTATCGTCATCCCCGGTGTCGTGCGGAACGTCTCGATGATTGGCTTGATTCGGTCGGCCGTCGTCTGGTCAATCTTATCCGTGGTCTTCGGCACGTAGTCGCCAAGCCAATCCTGAATATATCGCTGCTGACTGTCGGTCTCGACTGGGATACTAAATTGCGTACCGAGTCTGTCCAATCGCTTGCCCATAGTCGTGCCGAGTTCCGTATCGAGGACGGGCTTGATGACTTCGCGCAGAGACGTTTCTGGCGTGTCGCTGTTGTAGATATCCTTTGCCCACTGTTCACCCTTTGCGCGCATCTCTTTGATAATGCGGTTATAGATGCGCAGTTCATCCGGTGTCATGTCGTCAACCGGTGCTTTGATGGCCGTAATAATCTCTGAAAGATCTTTCACGGTCATTCCCTTGTAGCATCTTCCCATGACTGCGATGACCTCTTCAGCGGATATCAGCGCAGAATCAAACGAGGTTCTTGGGTCTCGTCCGCTCTTAATCCTACGCTCGACTTTTTTTGAGAGTAGCGCCCACTCTGCGGTCTTTGCTTCTGCGTCTGCTGGTATCTCGACTACTTCCGAAGTAGTCAGCGCCGGCTCTTCGCTCTGCGTTGGTTCGCTTGGTGCGTCCGGTGTTGGTGCCGGTGCTTCGTCTGATGGCCAGTACTCGTCAAGGTTGTCGATGCCGAGTAGCATCGCCGCCGACCGCGCAGGGATTCCACCTTGCACGTACTGAAGGAATGAACCGGCCCGCGCTGCCTCGTCCGCTTGGAATACGTCCATCATTTCAGGATTGAACTTGAATTCGTACTTCAGCGGGTTGAGTAGTTGACTATTGATAACCGCTTCGTACATGTTGAGTCGTGGCACGATGGTTTCACGCCAAAAGCTTTGCCGGTCGGAGTCCGCTGTTGCAAAGTTTGCCGCCGATGCTTCGAGCATGGTACGCGGTACGCCAAGCGTCGCCGCTACGGCCGTGATAGTACGCTCGGATAACTCCGGCATTTGCATCGTATCAATATTCGGGGTTAACTGCGTAACCTTCAGATCAGGACTACGCAAAAACAGGTATTTAAACGCGTTGAGAATACCACCGCCGGCTTTAGCGTTTATGTCCGCACTAAAGCGCTCGACCTCTGCGGTATCGGTGTATTCCGGAAGGTTCATCACCGTGACCGGCTGCGCGCCACCTTGGAAGAACGCCGTGGCGAATGCGGTCAGGTAATGCGATAACTGCGCATTCTGCAAAGCGACCGCCGCCGGTGCTAAGCCCGGGCCAACGTCCTCGATGAACGACGGCTCGCGGAAGTATACTATTTCATCCATCGTCCACGGGCCGTAGAGCCGACCGTTCAACGTCTGCGACCACGTCATCCCGCGGTATGGTTCGTAGATGTCCGCTTTGCTTTGGTCAAAGAACCACGTCGTGTTTGCTGCGTTTAAAGATATGAAGCCGGTCAGCGTGCGCCCTTTGACGACACGGAGCCAATACGCTGCGCCGAAGATGAGTAGATTACGCTCGGTGTCTTTGATAAGCTGGGGTAAGTTCATTTGCCAAGGCCACTCCACCGGCTCTCCATTGCGCGTTAGTTGGAACGGCACCGATGATAGCGCATCGGCTCGAAGATTGACCGCACGATACAACATCGGCACCATGCGGTACGCATCCGACGCCGAATACAACTTCCCGCTTCGGTTCATCGTGTCGAGCCACCCGTTTGGATACTGAATAGGCATTAAGCAAAACTCCATTCTATCTTTGGCGTGCTTAGCATACCGACCGCGCCGCTCACTGCGTCAACATAGTCGTCATGCGGTGCGCTTGGAAATGCGACGACTTCATCTATAAAATCACGAGCCCACGCACCGGCAACGATGCGCACTGCGCCCGCTTCCGCTCGTCCGGCCCATGGCATCGCCCGTTGTACTTTGTCGCCCTTCACATCGATTCCGCGGAACGGTATCGTCGCCAACTCCGGAACTCTGCGCAGTTCTTGAACCGCCGCCAAGCCGTTCATGGCTTTTTCAATGCCGTGCGTCGTGTTCTCTTCGCTGCGCATCGTCGATATTATCACGCGTCGCACGTCTGGCCATTCTGCGCGCATGTGAATGCCGTCGGCTATGTAGAGTACCCCTTCGTGCAAACAACACCGCACGGAGGCAGTATAGTCCGCTGATTGCTTTGTACTCGTTGCCAAGTCCCAATAGCGAAACCACTTGGCGCCGTGTGGTCGAATGTCGCCGACCCGTAGCCACTCACGACGAAACAAAGCGCCGATTGGGTCGGTGAATTCGCCGTCCACTTCTTGGCGATACATCTCAGACGTCATTGACTGTTTCAACGTCGACACGAAGGTGTCATCGAGAAAGGTGTTGTCGGTCGTTTTACTTCGGATTGTGGCGTAGTCGCGATGGTCGCCAGTAAACAACTCATAGACCCAATCTTTCCCGCGTGGCGTCGTCGACATCCAAGCTCGACCCGGTGCTTCGCGCAACGTCGCAATACTCAGTGGCCATATGTCTGCGTCCATCATAGCCACCTCGTCAAGCCAAAGCCACCCCGCATTTGCACCACGCAGTCGGTCAGGGTTATCAGCACTGCGAAATATGATGCGTCGGTCGCCGATAAGCCGTAGTTCCATCTCTGACTTGTTCCACGCGGTGACGATGCCGGCCTTTGCGGTCAACTTGAGAATGGTCTCCATTGCGCCAAGCCGAAGCATGGGATACGTTGGAGCCACGACCAGTCCCGTGGTACCCTTCGGTTGGCGCAGTGCTTCCACCGCGCCGGCTCGGGTCTTACCAGAGCCACGACCGCCAACGAATAGCCGGAACCGTGCGTTACTCGCCCAAAACGCGCGCTGGGGTGACGTTTGCGAGCTGTGGCGTATCGTCGGTGCTAAGGTCGATGGTGTAGTCGGTTGGAGCGTTGGTGTTAACGACATGATGATTGTCTCGGTACTTCCAAGGACGAAGCCCCTTCAATAGGAATATCAGAAGAACATCGCTACCGGCTTTCGCGCGATCTCGCGCAATGCTCTCGAGTTCGTCCGCGCCGTCTTCCTGTGCGTCGTCGATGGCCTGTCGAAACTCATCATCGACGTCGCGCAGCTTGTACACTGCGCGTCTCGATACGCCTGCGATGGTCAGCGCTTGGCTAATGTTGCCGGTCTTTGAATACGCACGTAAGAACGGAACGCACCAAAGCGGACGACCGGGTAGATTGTATTCGCCTTCTTTGCGCTTGGCGATGGTCACCCGATTTTCTCCGAAGAGATGAACCGAAGCGCTACGTTGAGAATAGCCAACGCATACGCCAGCTGCGGAACCAAGTCTTTCATCTCGGGCCACTGTGTGACCGTGCCGATTATCATCGTTGCCAAAGTCAACACGTTAATCCATACGGTCTTCGATTGATACCATGGTTTCATACTAGGCTCCTAGTTCTTGACGAATCCAAATCAGAAACACTGCCCACACGCAGGCAATAATCAGCGCACCGACGTACGCTTGCTTTTCAAGTGTCGCGATGCGCTTTTCGAATTCTTTGAAGTTCGCGTCGCCGTTTTCGAGACGTGCCAACACCGCGTCGAGCTTCGTCTCTACCCGGGCCAACTTTGTCTCTAATGATTCTGTCATTGTCATCCCTGATACGCTCGAAATTCTGTGCGGATGGTGTCCATGTTGATCGCGGTGCCCGGACACGTCTTCTTTGCCGCTGGGTATTCGCGGTGACCCTTTAGTGTGTCTTTTGATACCGTGATGCTGCGCCACTTCATGAGTTCCAACGTCGTGGCTCTGACCATCGTGTGCAGGTCATCGGGCCAAGCGTGCACGTCGTAGTCGCCAACGACCTCGATGCCATACATCGTGTTATTCCCGCGGATGTCTGAGCAATGAACGCCGGGAAGGTTGAGCGGGCACATTTGCCAAATACCGTCGTTCTCTGACTTTGGCGAACCAACCGCGATAAACAGATGAGGACCCCCGCGCCATCCCATCGCTTCGTACCGTGAAGACATTGCATCCATGGTACGCTTGCCGTTCCATTGGCTCGGTGTTGGTCGCCATGTGTGATGCAAGACTACTCCCTTTGCCCACGGTGCGACGCTTGGCGCATACTTGGCCAGATGCGCACGGAACTCGTCGACCGTGCGCCACTGAAGCAATGCGTATGCGTATGTCATGACCGCGTGCCCGCCCATCGTGAAATCTTGTTCATGAACGCAGATTTGTTCATGCGGTTGACGATGAAATACAACTCATTACCGATAACCGTGATGTTGCCGTGTGCGTCTTCGTAGCTTTGAATGAGCGACCACTGCGCTTCGAGGTTGCGACGATACCACAGATGGATGGCGAACTTCTTCGAGATGATGCCGTAGGCAGACATCGACGTGGCGAACCATTGCCCCGCTTTGTCGACCTGTACGAAGGTCTGCGTGGCCGTGTAGGTGCCGCCGGGTAGATTCAGTTCGACCGGATTGGGAATCGGTGGTTGTGCGTTGGTCATGCTTCGTCCTCCTCTGCGTTCATTATCGCATTGCCGTCAAGTTGACACGACCACCACGCCAGACGCCGCCGTGCGATGTCGACGTATTCCGGAGTAATGTCAATGCCGATAAACTGTATCCCCTCAACCATCGCCGCGCACCCCGTCGAACCCGAGCCCATGAACGGGTCGAGCACGACGGCCCCACGCGGTGCGACGAGGCGTATCATGTAGCGCATCAAGGCAACAGGCTTGACGGTCGGGTGATGGTTTGCGCGTTGTGATGTCGATGTTGCGCCGCCCATATGGTTTTTTGGATTATTCATATCACGACCGACGTGATTATGTTTGTATGCTGGTTGCAATTCCACCCCGTCGAGCCCCGCTTCGCGCTCCGAACGCGACGCCTTCGCCGTGTAGAAAAATCGAGACGCGCCGCCGGAGTCGCCATAGTTATCCGGTGCGTTTGCTTCTATTGACGTAAACTCTGCGTTTGTGTGCATCCACCCCTGGCGAGTCCGTGCTAACTTTTTAGGCTGGCCGCTACCCTTTGTTACCCCGCTCTGCGCATCCAGCGCCGCCGCTGCCTCCTCGTCGAGGATGACGTTGGCGGGCCAGCGACCGGACGTTTGATGCCAATCTGTTCCCACCCTACATCCATCGATGTTGAGCCCACCGGTCCCCCATTGCGCCACGTTGTCGGCCACCGTGCCCCGTAGCGGCTTGCGCGCCAATATCGCCGGCTCGTACGCAGGTTTGAGCGCAGTGCCCCAGCCTTGCCAATCCTCGTGCAAGTTGTGCGACTTCGGGAACCCGCTGCCATACAGCCACATCAGACAGTCGCGCACCTCAAAGCCGGCATCCTCGATAGCCACCGCCAAGCGATGATACGTTCGAGTACCACCAAACGCAATGAGGTGGCCGCCCGGTTTCAACACGCGCAACGCCTCAACCCAAAAGTCAACACCGGGTACGCCATGATCCCAGCCATTGCCCATGAACGACAGCCCGTACGGAGGGTCGCACACGATGGCGTCGACGGACTCCGCCGGGAGCGTCGCCATCACGTCGCGACAGTCGCCGGTATGCAGTGTGTAGGTCATTGTGTCACCCGTGGCAACGTTACCCCGCTTTGGCCTTGGTACTTGCCCCGCTTGTCAGCGTAGGTCACCGCCGGTCGGTCGCCACGAAAAAACATCACCTGCGCGATGCCCTGATTTGCGTGCACGGTGATGTGATGCGAGGTTGCGTTGTGTAACTCGATGGTTAACTCACCGCGCCAACCCGGCTCCATCGGTGTGCAATTGACGATGAGCCCGCACCGCGCGTACGTTGACTTCCCGACGACGATACCAACGACGTCTTCGGGAATGGCGAAGGTTTCGACCGAGCGACAAAGTACGAATTGCCCCGGCCCGATCCGCGTGTAGTCTTGGGTTTCGCGATGCAATACTGACTGTTCAATCAGCAGCGGGTCGACGTGTGAGTACGGAGCGTACCGCACCCACTCGCCAGCGACGCGCATGTCGTATCCAAAGGATGTTACGCCGTAGCTAATGACGTTGGGCCGTGCGACACCTTCGGCAAACGGCGTAATCATTCCTTCGTGCGCCAAGAGCGATATTTCGCGGTCATTGAGTATCATCGTTGTGCCTTCCACGCATGAACATCAACCTGTACGCATTGCGCACGTTTTCTTCTGCCCGTCGTTCGACCTCCGGGTCTAGCGGAGTCCATCCGTAATAAACCCAATAGTTATATTTCTGACTAAGACTCTGAAGTAATCTACGTATCATCGTCGTTTCTCTGCTTCTTCTTTTAGTAGCTGGCGCTGAAGCGCTTCGATCTTGACGGTAATTTCACTGCGCCATATACGCAGGTCGTCGCGGTTGGGATGTTGCTTCAGCTCTGCGTCAATCTCTAAACGCTTCCATCGCCAGAACTCCAAGATTTGCAACGTGCTACTCATTGCCACACCGCCCGTCCGTCGTCATCGATGCGCATCCATTGCGACCAGCACGGCTGCGATGCCTTCCAATGCTTCCATCCTTTGCCGTCGTTCCATAGTCTGCGGAACGCTGCGTATTGCGTGACTGGCTCGTCGGTGTCTGCGTGGGTCCGACTTTCGAGCCACATGTAGGTGGAGTCGTTGAACTGAAACAATCCGCCGTCCTTCGTTGCGCTTCGTGCGTGCATTGTGAAGGTTCCGTAGTTGTGACCGTCGCCGCTCTCACACGCCACGATAGCCGCGGCTTCGCGTGTCACTGCGAACGGCTCCGTGTGACAGACGCCGGTGTTGCAAAGTAAATACCAAAAAAGAATTACGCTGTCCATAGTTTTGCCTTTCTAAAACCAAGACCAACCAAGTGCGAAGTACGCGATCATTGCGATGAACGCAACATAGACCGCGCAAATGATGACCAATGCTACGACTTTGATTGTCGTTCTCGAATTACCATGCCGATGGTTATCGCCAGCGCTGCGCCGACAAAGCCAAGTACACACCCTGCGATAAACTCAATCATTACTTTGTACCTCTTCGCTCAATGCTAACAACTCTTCGACTATGTCGTCAATGATCAGCGCCAACGTCGGATTGCGCATGTTTCCCCGCGTCACTACTTCGTCGTCCTCGTCGTCGGCCCGCTCCCGTACCATCATCCACCGTCCGCTTGGCCCGACCTCGACGCGGTACCAATAGCGCCCAATCAATTTCCGCCAAATCATACGCATTGCGCAGTACCTCCATGACGTCCATCGCTTCGTCGACGGTACGAATGATGAGTGTGGGGTACTCGCTCCATTGTGCAAAGAATTCTTTTTGTTTCGGACTCAGCGCACCTTTTAGCGTCTTGACCTCGACTAAGAATAGCACACCGCGAAAACCTACGACCAAGTCTGGGACACCGCCGCCGGCATTGCTGAGGTCACCGACGAGCGCGCCGGCGTACTGAAGTGTTGCCACGATGGCCCGGTGGTTCTCGTCAAGCTTTTGACGGAACCGCGGTATGTATCCTTTGCTCATCGCTCGACCTTTTCGCCAGTGAACGCCATCATCAACTGAATCAGATCGCGGTCAGCACTGCGAACTTTCCATCGTCGCCACTTCGTCGCCAGCGCTGCGAACTCTCCACCCTTGGTGATGCTCCCATCGAGGCGCACGTTGAACCGCTCGATAGCCTCCCGTCGCTTCAGCGCAGAGCCAGGGCCGTACGCAGACGATGCGCTTTCCATCATGGCTACAAAGCGCTCCTGTGTTTCTATCTGGGATGCGCGCAGTGCGTCACGCCATGCGGTTTCTAAGTCGTCCACCTCGGTGGCCACGATGATGAGTGAGCCGTGCACATCCTTGCGACACAGTGCGCAGAGCTGCGGGTATGGCGTCGGTGTATCCATCGCCCGTGCGCAGCAAAGACACATCAGAGGCGCCGTCTTTTTTTCGCTTGGACTATGCGTTGGTTTGTTTGTATCGTTGAACAGTGGCGTCATAACTCAACATCCCTTCTTCGGTCATTGCGTCTAATTGACGTTGGCATACTTCGATAGCTATTTGTGTCCTCGTCGCAATAGCTTTAGCGGTCAAAGATATTCCGCCAAGCGCTCCCAAGATTCGTTGTGAAAATACCGCGTTTATACTAATACGTTCACTCTGTTCACTCTTGACCGGTTTGATTGATTCTATAGCCTCAAACCTATCGTTCACTCTTGATTCACTCTCGTTCACTCTTGGTAACTCTTGGTAACTCTTTACCTCACTTTCGTTCACTCTCTCTAAAGAGTTACCAGAGTTACCATAGTTACTAGAAGTACTAGAGTGAACAGAGTGAATGATATTAGTAATAGGAAGAGTGCTATAACGACCGTACGAAACACGTTGAACCAGCTTATCTTCGAGTAGTCTGCGTAGGTGTTTCTTGATAACCGATTCTTCGCGGCCAAGCTCCGTAGCGATTTCTTTTGGCGACCAAGTGTAGGTTTGGTTTTTCTCCATCACGTCGTACACTGCCCGTCGCTCCGAGCCAGTCGCCGCCAACACTTTGGACTTCGGGTCAACCACGTGGCTTCCAAGCATGTCATCCCATGCAAGCTCAACACGATCCACGCCGGCAATGTTTCGGTCAGTCATGCGAAGGATTGACACATATTCGCTTGCGGGGTCTCGTGTCAATAACCACATCGCATCGACGGCCCCGCTGATGCCTGTAGAGCCGCTGATTTTGTCGAACGGGTTATCGTCTTTGGTTATCTTGGTTTTGTTTGTGTGATGCACAACAATGATTGTTATATTCCGCCGTTGTGCAATGCGTTGAATCTGTTTGAGTGCGTCGTAGTCCGAAGAGTACACTGGCGTACGTGGGTCGACCGGCTCTCGCCACTGCGCCAACACGTCGATGATAACCACGCGGATATCAGGGTTGTTGTCGAGACGGTTTTCTAAGTCTTGACCGGCGAGGACTCCGCGGTTTGGCCAATCCTGATTAAAACCGAAATACAAGTTTTTTGGCCAGTCCCCGAAGTTCATCGAAGACAATCGACGGTGCACGCTGTTCTTACTCATCTCAAGGTCGAGATACAACACGCTGCACTTTGTTTTTACTTCGAATGTTTTGAATACTTCGGTGCCGGTGGCGACAGCGACGGCGAGGTGCAAAGCCAAGAAGCTTTTGCGACTCTTCGGAGCGCCGGCGAGGATGTAGCACCCCGTGGTCATGATGTCGTCAACAATGTACTCGACCGGTGCGACGTCTTCTTTTTGCATGTCCGCAGCACTGTAGATAGTTGGTAATGCATGAACGAACTCGATGTCGTAAACATCCTCAAGGTTGTGCAAGTCTTCCGCCGACCAAAGTCGCATAAAGTCCGCAAGATCGCCCTTGTCGGATAATCCAAGATTGACCACGCGCACCTTGTAGCCAACACTGCGCAACTGCGTACGCAGAGCCGCGGCCGCCGTCTTCCCCTTCGAGTCACAATCCATAGCAATGACAATCTCGCCGGTGTACGCTTTGCGGACGTCTTCGAGGAGTGCTTCGGGCATCGCCTTCTCGCCGCCACCGGTGACGCTGAATGCAGCGACGCCGTGCGACTGGGCCGCGACGGTCGATGCTTCGCCGTTGCACAGTACCAGCGGGAAGCCGCCTTTGTTGGCAATGTCGACTGCTTCGGGGAACTTGTACAGACATTGCTTATAGCCGGGCAAACTTTTAAATACCGGCGTTTTACCATCGATGTATCGATATCGAACACCGTTGACCGAATCGATGACAAAGCATGGTCTGCGCTGATGCTCGCCAACGGCCCACCCAGCCAATCTAAGGGCTTCCAAGGTCAACCCGTGACTCTCTGCATACCCTTCGTGCGTGGTGGCCGTCTTGGTGTCAATACTTGGCGCAATCTTTGGAAGCGTGACGCCAAGGTGTTTGGCCAATTGATACAGTGACCCGCCTTTGTTGGCGACGTGGTCGAACCACTTGCCATGCTCGGGACCGTCGATGGTCAGACTGAACGCGTCACTGTCCGAGCCGGTGCGGTACGGTGAACCGCTTCGATACTTCCCCTCCCCGACATCGCGGAGGTTGTGCGCACTGCGTAGTGCGGATATAACTTCGTCGGCAGTGCTCATTGTTGCGCTTCTTCCCGGCTCTTCGTTGTCTTCGTTGCTTTGGCGAGTATCTGGGTAATCAGTGCGTTTCGTGTGATGCCCTTCAAATCAGCGTTGCGGTTCAACTCCTTGACCGTGTCGGCATACACATAGACCGTGAACTTCTCCATCGGTCGAGCGGACTGGTCTTTGCGTAATCTCGGCATATATTCCTCCTTTAGTGAATGAATCCTAGTATAACACAAGCCAACAAAAATCCCCCAGCGTAACACGCTGAGAGATCTCTGCGAGGTCTTAGGGTAGATACAGGCTGTTGATTTGATGGCCAAGCAGGTCGGTCGCGGTGCGCACCTCGCCAACGGCTGCGCTGATTTCCCACGGTTCACGGGTAGGTTGTTCCATAGCTTCCAAGATGAGCAAACCGCGGACTTGGTCAACGCATGATTCGAGGTGGCGCAGTTGCTTGGCGATGATAGCGCGTCGTTGTTTGCGCGTCTTCAGTACTTCGGCTTCGTTGTATGTCATTGGTTTGCCTTTTGAAATAACAAGACCATGTCGTCGTGTGCTATTTTCACTGCGTGTATTATCTTTTCTAATTTTGGTCGCCAAATGAAAATAAACTGTGCGTGTGCTCGAGTGATTGGGTGTATGTTTGCAATTGCTTTTGCAAGCCGTTTTGCCTTATATTGTTTATATGTCATTGCTTCGCCTCATTAACCACGACCCGCAAAAGGTCGTTTATAAGCTTATTCCGTGATGTTCCGCGTGTCTTGGCGATAATATGCAATGCTTCAGCAATGTCTCGTGGTAAACGCACTGCAAAGGTCGTGGCAATAACTCCGCTGGGCTTCGGGCCAGGTCGTAGCTTGGTCATGGTATCTCCAAAAAAGAAGCGACGCAGGTTATCCCCGCGTCGCCGTGTCGTGTGTCTTAGAACGGCCGTGTGTCTTCGTCGTACTCGGTGGCAGCGTTGCGTGATGGCTCGGTTGGTGCCTGAGCCGGCGCTTCGTCGTTGCTGCGCAGTTCCTTCGACCATTCGCGGTACTCGGTGAACGCGGCTTCGGCTTTGCTCATCATCTCTTTGCCAACGTACAGCGATGCGCACAGGTCGCGGTCTACCTTGGCAACATCGAAGCCAATCTGCGGAAGGACGACGGCGGAACCGTAGCCCGTGTCAGTGGTGACCACGCGGCCCTTCTTATCCTTCGGCTGCACAATCGGAGTCCAAAACATAAACGAAGGGATGTCACGCTTGGCGGTCTTCTTAGCTTCATTGGCGACTTCGCGCATGGCTGCAAAGATGCTCTCGGACTTCATAGCGGTTACACCGCGACCGACCAAGCCCTTCACCGGCCATACCACAACATCGTCGTATCCTTCGATGAAGCAAAGAATCTCGGTGTAGAGACGCATGTTTGCATTGGCTTTCCAATGTGGGTGCCACGTCTTGGTGCGGATGCCGTTGTTGGTCTCTTCGCTGTACGCTTGTGTGCGACTGCGAATCACCACGATGCGCAGCGCATCGGCTGTGAACCCGTTTTCGTCGTCGAAGAGGTCCGCATGTTCCCATGGTGGTAACAACGACGGGAGGTTCGTTGCCCGTGCGTAGAACTTGCCAACGACGCCGTTGGTCTTGGTCGTGCTAAGCCAGCTAATCCGCGGGATACCGTCGCCCATCTCTTCGCGCTCGTGAGCGTAGTTCAGTTCTTGCAGGTCGCGCTCAAAGTCACTCATGGAAGTTCTCCTCATGTCGTAGTGGAGCGGTCAAGGTGACCGCTCCGTGCATTGCGTCGTTATGCGTTAGGGTTGACTTCGTCCCACGTTGGGATGGCGTCAAGAGGTCTGAGGTTGGCCATCATGCCTTCGAGGTCTATCCGACGCTCCATCTCTTCGAAGTAGACATCGTACGCCAGCGTGTCGCGTGTGCTGCGTGCCACGGATGCGGCAAAGTCGATATACGAGTCACTGCGGAGGTGGACGGTGCGCCTCATCTCGGTGGCCTGCTCTGGGGTAATGTGCTTTAGCATTGGGGTTGCCTTTCTATATCCAGCGCTGGTCATCTGTGCCGGCGCTTGGTACCGTGGTTGACTACTTATTCAGACCGCGTGCAATGTACTCTGCGGTGTAGATGGCGAGCATCCCAGCGGTCAGGTCGTTGTACGCTTGGCTTGCCCGGATGCTCCAAAGCATGAAGCCCTGACGGACATTGTCGTTGCTCATGGCGGCTGCGTTGATGGTCTCGAGTGCCAGCGTGGTGTTGTTTGTGTTGGTCATGGTCGTTGCCTTTCGTGTGTTGCTTCCTAACTAATGCTAATTATATATCATGCTATTGTATCTGTCAAGCGAATTTGGCACTAATTTTGCACGAGTTTTAAAACTCGCATATTTTGCCCAAATCTGCGAACGCACTGCGAAACCTGTCGGGCTCATTGCCAACGTAGAGCGCCACTTGACCGCGTGTGTTTCTGTCGACGGTCATGCCTTGCGGTTGCTTAAATTGGATGCGTCGCGCAAAGATGCACATCGCTGCGGTGATGCTCATCGCTTCATGAAACCACGTGGCGTCGGTTGCGTTGTTGACGAGGATAACGCCATGTGACCAGCTGACACCGTGTTCGATGACCACACGATGCACGCATTGCCCAATGACGAGACGTGCATAGGGTGGATTAGCAAAGAGCGTGCGCACCTTTGGCCATGAACGATGTAGTGCGTTGTTCTCTCGTGTGTAATACGTCGCGGCTTGCACGGTCGTCTGGGCTTCGTCGCAACTAAACGGGTCGAGGTCGATGGTGCCCAAAGCGGTGCGCACACGGTCAACGATAGGTGCTGGCGTGTACCACTCGCCGTTGTCGCTGCGTGCCGTGTAGTACTCTTCGGTGAACGGTAGCCGTGGCTCTTCTTTACTGCGTTTCATTCGACCGCACCTTTCTGTATGCAAGCTTATGACGCCAAGTGTATGTTCGTGCGGATGTATAGTTCACATTCAGGTCGTCCGCAATTTCATGCATCGTCCTCGATGCGAACCATTCCGGGTCGGTCGGCCACGTGATGCGGTATTCGTCGTACTTGGAATTGATGCCGTGCTTATGCAAGTAACCGTATACGGTATTTTGTGGGATGTTGAGTGCTATCATGATTTCTGTCGCTGTCCGCTCTTCGTACCATCGCACGTCACGCGGCCATTTGTGTTTTCTGCGAATGCGCACTTTGTAACCGTTCTGATTTATGTGTCTTCGCATGACTTTCCAACTAACTTGCAACTCGTCCGCAGCTTGTTGGCTTGTCCGCATCGCGTACCATTCTGGCGACGTCGGGAAGTCCGCAGTAACCCGTGGTCGTCCTCTGCCCTTAGTGACGATACCGTGTTCAATGCAATACTCTTTGACTTCGCGCCAAGGCTTCAATAACTCTATACCGATTTGCTTAATTGACCGCAAAGAATACCACGAAAGATCTGTGGGATAGTCTGATAACTCTTCGAACTGTAGCACCATGATGGCACCGTGGTGCTTCATACCGCGCACTTCTTCGAAGTGGAAGCCGACATCATCGACAGGGATGTTAAGCGCCCGCGCAATGTACCAGCTGGGGTTGTCGCTCTGTAGGGTCGCTATCACGTCATCGGTATAGCGGAGGTCGTCTTTGCAAATCATAGTAGTTTTAACTGTCCTTCCTTGACGCCATGGCGCTCGACGTTGTCTGCGTAGGTGCCGTCGAAGTCGCCATCTTTTAACCGTCGCGCGATGTCGGTCGCTGCTCCTCGGTGCGTGTGAGCCGCCAAGGTGTCCGCTGCTGAATTACAGTAATTAATGGATAACTTGTACCCGTTAAGTTTGACACTACCGCTGTCGGTGCTGCTTAACTTTGGGAAAATGTACACATTCATCCAGTAGTACGAGCCGTTGCGCTCATCGACGTAGTATTCGCCAACGACGCCATTCTTTCCGCGCATCTCTCTGCCTTGCGAAGCAACGACTATTACCAATTCATCAGTGTCGAACTCTGTGCGTTGACAGTAGAGAAACCGACCCCATAGTGGTACTATCTCTTCGTTCTCTTGGTGTCTGGTGAAAAACTTGCGTGTCATATCAATCCTTCCCGATGTAAGAACCGCCAATACTTCGCCGTGCTCCACTTAATCCCGAGCGCTTCGCCAGCTTCTTTATCATTCGATGTCGAGTCCAAGATAGCCCGCTGCTCGTCGGTAATGACGACGCGCACCTTTGGCGCACGAATGTTCATTGTGGTTCGTAGCATCCAAATGGTACGACCGCTGACGTCCAAAGCTTTGGCCACGCGTTCATTGCTAAATGAAGACCGAAGCAACACCATGACCGACTCGGTAAGTTTTACCGGGTCTTTGATACGCTTGCCCACGTGACGTCGACGCATAACTTCGATAGTCGAGTACGCAATACCAAAGCGCTTCGCCAGTTGTTGGTTCGTTGCTTTGCCTTCGAATGCACGCAACATCTCGCCCGTAACATGATGATTCCGGATGGTGCGGTGTGAGTCTGGGACCAAGGTGCGACGCAGTTTGTAAACGGTCGCGTAACTGTAGCCGTATTCATCGGCAACGCTTCGTGCGGATCGCGACGCATCCCACAAAGCCGCCTCGAAGGCGGCTCCGTGTTTCTCGATGTATCGCTGTGCGGTTTCCATGGTGAACGTGTATTTCTGTGGCGCTCTCATAAGTGTATCGCCCTTGCAATAAACACCGCATGGATTTGCGCCCGCACGTCGTCAAAGGTCTTACCTTCGTAGACTTTGACCTTGCGGTCTTTTCGTCCGCCGGTCATCTCCAGTGTGCCAATCCATACGCCATCCATACCCATGGCCACGCGTGCGCTATAGCGCCTCTGTGCGGTCTTGTAACGCACGCGCCAAGCCATCCCGGTACAATGCCACTCTATCAACGGTACGCTCATCGTGTGGGCTCCTCGTGTTCTTTGTTCCGCTGCTGAATGACTGAGCGCAGCTTGGCTTCGCGAAGAAATAGTACTAAGTGCCGTTGTTCTTCGCGCTTGGTTAGGTAGGTCAAAAGCTTGCGTCGTAGTGTCTCGATTTCTTCGCTAATCTGTTTCAAGTCGGTGTCAATAGTTGGTAGCGGTGTCACTGCGTGCCTCCTCAATAATGCTCAACATGTAGTGCGCATCGCAGACGCGATTGATGTAGTTCTCATCGCGTTCAATCAGGAACTCACACCCACACGACGCCGTTACATAGACCGCTCCCACGTCGCGTCGCTGCGTAATGAACTTGTACATGTCGTAATCGCGATACAAAACATTCTGCAGTACGGTCATCGATGCGTTGCGCTCGGTGCCGGTGAACTTCAGTGTGTAGCCACCGAGGCCCATCACTTGGAGCCATTCGAAGAATCTGTTACGCATCATTGCGCCTTTCTAAATCGTCGCGCTTCGCGTGTCGTTGAATGCCAATGTCCGCCAGCTGGGTTGATGATGGTGCCGTGGTCGCTGCGTAGTACTGCGTAGGTGCGCGTACCGTACTCGATGTCGGCATAGTCGAGCATCCCGACGACGCGCTTGGCGAACTCTCGGTCGATGGCTACGAACATTTCGCAGGCTTGCAAGGTGCGGTCATTGTCGGCCCGATGGATGGCGAGGGTTATTCGCTCATGTATCGGTCTTCGCAGGTCGGTCAGTACGGACATGATGTGTGCCTTTCTGTATCTTCTATCATCCGTCATTATTTTATATCATGCTATTGAATCAGTCAAGCGTCAACACGAAACACGTCACGTGGTACAATGTTTACGGATGCGGAAGTCACTAAATACCACGTTCGTGTTCGCCTTGCTCGGTGACGACCGACGGTTGATTGCAGACGTAGCGCGCAAATGCTGTAGGAACTGTAAAAAGCAAACACGAAGCCCACACGCCAGTCCGCGTGTGGGCTTCATGTAAAACCGTATGATATATGTTTGTGAACATATTTCACAACTGAATAAGTATACACCAACGCCACCCCATATGGGATGGCGTTGGTGCAGATGACCGTCACGGGAAAGGCACCGCTTCGGATAATTGATTATAGCACCGCGATGCAGTTCTGCCAAGAATAAGACACCGCGGTATTCGTATTATACCGGCTTTGTTGGCCACGTGGTAACGTTCCATTGCACGGCTTCGGTGATATCGCGCAGTTGCTGGCGATATACTCGCCACGCGTCCACGGTGACCGCATCGAGTCCGACATCGGGAAGCTGCGTATAGTCACAATCGACCAGCTTGGTATTGCGCACGCTGCGCAGTGCGTACATTGCTTCGGCTTCGGTGAACGGTCGTTCTTCAACGTCGGCACCTTCGGGAGGAACTGCGTACGCTTCGCCGTAGTCATCGAAGTATGCAAACGTGATGGTCTTCGGATCGTAGATGCGATAAATCATAGCAACACCAGATTGATAATTGGAGATTCGCCAGCGTCGTCTTCGGTGTTCACTTGGAGCGTATGCGTGCCCGATGCGGTTTGAAGTCTGAGTTGAATTGCGTCATCAACTTTGAAAAAGCGTGTTGCGGTCAATCGGAACTTTGTATCCTTGCCGTCGCCACTTCCCATCGTTGCAACTTCGACACCGTTGACGAGGATGTCGCCAACAACAGCGTCTTTAATGTCCATCTTCCCGTTGAAAGTCAATGAGTAGTAGCCAGATACCGGCACGGTTATCGTGGAGCCCGACCAAGCGACTGCGCATCCCGCATCGATAAGGCTTTGCCACGTGACGGTAACGCCTGCCGTCGTTATGCTTAGCGTCGATGTGCGTGTGAGCGTAATGTATACCATGTTGTCGCCGCGTTCCAACTGAACGAGTCGACCGTTCACCATGGCTGCCGTGTTAGGGGTTGGCGAGCTCAATTTTGACATCCTCTCTACCGGTTGAATCTGCGCTTAATTGTACGCCGAAAATCTTCCGCGTAAAGCTGTTCACCGAGTCTGGCGTTACGGTGACCAAGTCACCGAGAAAGTAATCGCGACCGTATTGGAGTGCAGATGATTGCAATACTTCGATAGTGTAGAGCTTTTGTTTACGTTGCTCTTGGCGCCATCGACGCTTGGCCAGTGCGGTCAGATGTGCGACGGTTTCGGAGTCGCCGCCCTTAATAAGTACTTCGCGCAGTTCGTAGCCGGTCGGTGCTGGCGAAGGGAACGACCCGCGCAGCATCGCTTTATCTTTGCCCTTACCCGTGGCGATGACGAAGGTCGGTGATGTCATCGCATCGGTCGAGTATTCAAAGTTCCCGATGGTGCCGTTAGCTTGACTCATGCGGACGACGCTTGTACGGTTGGCTCCAAGCGTGTTGGCATAGAAAAGCGTGTATTGCAACGTCGCAATATCAAAGCGGACCTCAAAGTCAATCGAAGCCACGTCCGCTATCTTTTGCATAGTTATCAGTACGTTCTCACCCGAGCATGCCAGCGCAAAACCGGTGCCCAGTCCGAGGTCGGCAACGTCGACCGCTCCGGTCAATCGTCCGTCCGTCCATCGGGACAACGTCGTACTATATCGACGGCTTAGGTCAGCGGTCAAGTATGGTGGCGCTCCGTTGGCATTAGAGCCGATGTTGTAGTTCCATAATTGCGTAATGATTGACGACGCGGTTGTGTAGAGTGACGGCATAAAACATGAGACACCGCGAAGGTTCGGATACCATGCGACGATACGGTCTTGTAAGACACGCGTCGCATCGACAACGACTATCTCCATCATCGGATTGACTCCGTACATGCGACGCATCAAACGCACGGCTCCGATGATTTCTTCGTATGCATTCATTCCGCCCGCTGCGTCGCTGCGTATCATGCGCACAATGTATTCGATTTCAATCTGCGCAGCCAACGTCGTGCGCAGATCGAGACGAAGGACGAGTACGCTTGGTGAGTTGACTTGATGACTCACCGAGTAATTCAGCGGGTCAATCATACCGACTGGCGTACCGTCCGATTCGTACAGTGTGAACGTTGCTTGTGTCGGCATGCTATGCTCGAGTCACGGTTAAGAATGCATTCGACACGGTTTGTCCTGCCGTTGTAATAGTGTTAGAGCTCATATTGACCGTGTCATTCGCTACTAATGTATACATCCACGTTGCAGTTAAGAATGCCGAAGCGGCAACAGGAGTAATCGTTGCGCTTTGTACTTGCGTTCCATTGACATTAAGACGTACATTTCTTTGACCAGTCGTTCCGGTGCCATATGTTCCGGAATATGCAATCAAATACATTCCCGCACGCTTTACCGTTACAACGCCGGTCGTCGTGTTAACGCTGAAAATTGCATCGTTTGTTACCGTAGAAGCGCTGAATGTGGCGACGTCATATTGCGTCGTTACATTAGTTAGAGTAGCCGAACCACCGCTCATTGTGGCGTACGATTGATACGGTAACTGCGTGGTCGTTCCGTACATCGTATAGTCAGGGGTAATGCCCGACGCAGTGATTGCTGCGCCGCTGACCTGTACGGTACCCAATTGCAAGTATGTACGACCGACGAGCTGGGCCGCGGTGCAAACCGCGACACGCACTGCGTAGGTCGTCACCGTTGTACCGCTGACACTCCTCGAGACGGTTAAAGCGCCTGCGGTGTCATTGACAAAGACAACGACGTTGTAGGTAGCGTTGGCTAGCGTCGTAATGACGATGGACGCGGACGTTGTGTTCTCGTAGAAGTAACCACCGACGATTGCTGCGCCGGCCGCGATGGTTAGCGTGTTGGTTCCGTTGCCGGTCATTGCCATGAGTGAGCCGGTCTGCAGTACGCCGTTGTTTAACGTCTTGGTTTCCATCGCGATCATCCGCGATGTTTCGTAGCCGCTACCATTGCCATCGCCGAATGCTACTCCGACGCCCGTCGCCATTCCAATCGATTGTTCTGCCATGTGTTTATACTCCTATGTAGCGGATATAGTAATACATATTGACGATTGAGTCGTTCGTCGTTGCCGTTGCACTGACTGAAAATGTCTGTAACCCAGAAGGAAATACGGGATCGGGATATAGACCAAAGTTGACAATATCGCTAGTAATGCTTAACGATGCAAACTGATTCACACCATTTTGGTCGGTGATTGTTTTGCGTCCAAAGCGAAGGTCAACCGTCCAAGTATTCAAAGCTGGTATTGTATTGGTAAATGCAATTGTTCTACCGGCTCCGTCTGATATTACCAGATTGGTCAGCGGGCCAATACATTGCAAAATTGGATATGAAACGACGTTACCATAGTATGCAAAAGTCAAAACATTATTGACTGAATACGCGCCATATGGAACTGGGTATGGTTTTGGATACGGCGTAGGTGTTCCAAATTGCGTATTTGTAATTTGAAATATTTGTTGCGCCGTCCCGTACCATGTTGGGTCATCGGCTCGAAGCTGAATAACCGCACGCAAATTAAAGTCGTTTGGCGTTGAGTCCATCGTTGCGCCTGCGATTTTGACGTCTATGCTTTGGTCTTGTGCAGCGGGAAAATTGTTTATGTATTGCCGAAGCGTCGCTGTGTCATTGCCAGGAGCAAATAACGTGCTTAATTGAACTCGGGCATCAGCATAAACTTCATATGAATCGCACACCACGACAATCGGTAGATTGATGATTCGAGGATTAATTCGATAGTCGATGTCAGTGTCGCCATTTTGAAACGGTCCGCGTTGCGTTATACGCGTAATTGGTGGTATTCCCCAACCGATAGCACCGGTCAGGTACATAGTCAATCCGCCGGGCCCGCCGTTATCAACATTGAACGTATACGTGTTGGTACCGCGTGTAAATGTAATTGCGTTCATGCTATTCTGCCCCCAATGTCATCATCCAAGCCCGTGCGTCGTTAATCAGCGACGACTCGGATTGGTTGTTGCTATACGAAGCGTGCATGTTGAGATTGTAGACGACTCCGTTGGTATTCGCACTGGCGCCACCCAAGCGCAGAGAACGACCAGTTCCACCGCCGCCGTCGCCGCCTTCCCCGCCGTCGCCACCACTGCCCGAACCTTGACCACTAAAGAAAGACGTAACTGCCGACCACGCGTCGCGAGCGGCCGCCAAGAGCGCGTCCTTTATCCATGACGCACCGCTTTTGATACCGTCGGCGATGCCCTGAATCATGTTTGTTCCAAGCTTTAATACTTCCGGCTTGACCTCATCGAAGAAGGTCGTCAGGTTGGTTTTGAGCTTGGTAAAAAAGCCCCAAAGATCTTTCAGCGCAGTATCGACGGTTGTCTTCATGGTCACAAAAGCGCCGGCAAAGTCGCCCTTTGTCAGTTGAGACAATGCGGTCAAAATACCGGTGACCGTCGCCATGCCAATGCTTATTAGTGAATAGAACGTGTCTAGAACGGTCTTGATGTACGGCCATGCAATGGTAAACGCGTCGCTGAGATATTGCCACGCCACTGCGGACGCATTGAACGCCAGTACGAGTACGTCGCGTATCAATGTTGCCATTGCGCCGAGCATCGTGGTCAGCGTTGCAATGTAGCCCTGTATCGTTGGCGATGCAAGGTACTCCATGATTGCTCCACCGGCTTGTGTCATTGCCGGAACAAAGACCGAGACGAAATTCATCACCGCATCGGTCAGCGGTTGTAGAAATAACATGACCGTCGCGAGCCCTGCGCTCATCTGCGCCAACACACCGGGAACTCCTGCGATTGCTCCGCGAATCGTATCGAAGACTCCCGACGTGGTCCCGGTTTCATTCATCGAAGTAATAAAGCCGGATAAAGCTTCTACTGCAGACTTAACCGCAGGTACGACGGTGTCACTCATAAACGTTCCAAACTGCATAAGAATGGGCATCAGCGCTTCGCCAAGCGTCTGCTGAATGTCTGCGAACTTTTCCTTCAGGACGATTTGTTGACCTGCGTAGGTGCCGACCGCGGCCGCTGCCGAGCCACCGAACTGTGTGTTCAGTTCTTTCATCATCAGCGTTTGCGCACCGGCTACGTCGCCCGTCTCGACCATTGCTTTGATGGTCGCTTCTTGTTCCGCAGTGAATTGCACACCGCTCCGACCAAGTGCCGCAATACCTTTGATTGGGTCGTTCAGTGCTTTACCGACTTGCATTGCTGCGGAGTCAAGGTCAATGCCAAGTGCTTGACTCATGTCGATGATGGATTGCGTCGCGCTGCCGAAGTTTTCGCCTTTAATGTTGGTAAAGGTGGCAAGTACGTTTTGAGCGCCAAGTATTGCATCGTCACTAAACAACGACGCTCCGTTGGTTGCGCTCATCGCCTGCGCCATGCTCGACATCTCGGATGCGGTCAAACCCGCAGCGCTTCCCGTCGACTTAATCACCGCTTCTGTTTGCGCCATCACCGAGTTCCACGCGGAAGCCTCTTCGATAGCACCACCGACGAAGTCAGTGACCGCGCTAATCGCCTTGCCTCCCAATTGCAATGCAAAGCCGCCCAGCGCTTGCCCGACACCCTGCAATACGCCAGTCATCACCGAGCCCATACCAGTAAACGAAGAGCCCGCACGACCGGCACTTTTGCCAACATCGTCGAGCCCGTCGTTGACGGCTTGGGTTGTCTTACTGACCTCATCATCAGACTTAAAACGAATCAGTACCGTCTCTTCGGCCATTATGTTTTACTCCGTCGCTGTTGTATCGACCGCTCCACGCCTAGCATCATGAGGTCTTCTTGTATCGTAACCCACGACACCGCTTCTAACTCAGCGGGAGTGCAGTGATACACATCGCGACACATGACTAACCGTATGTATTGCATCGGCGCCACATCGCCCGTCCATAGGTGAGCTTGTAGCGCCGTCTTTAGTTTCCCATTGGTGGATTGAGCCCGGCGAGGATTGTACGGACGATGACCGGGAAGTGCTTCGCTGGTACGTCTTCGAATTCGCCGTTCTCGACTTCGACACACTTGCGAAGAATTGAGACCATAACCGCGATGTCTTCTTTTGCGGTTTGAAGCTTGATAAGATCGCCAATGGTTAACTTGTTGTCGTCAATGGTGTATTGCATGTTGGGGATGCTCCTATAAAAAATGGTGTGGGGCTTAGGTTGGCACACGGTCACGCCCCACCATGACCGCACGCCCTACTATACGACGTCGGTGTAAGTGATACCGGGACACCGTACCGTGAATGAGGTCATGATTGCGTCTGCGCTTGTTGAGTCGATTGCTGGGTAGTCAATCGACGTGATGTAGCCGGTTGCGTTGGTCTCGATGGTGTTGTTCCCCGATCCCGTACCCTTTGGCAACCACTTGATTTGTACTGTGCTCTTCGCTGCGAACGCTGCGCTTACCAACATGAACGGCTCAGTCGTCAACACTTCGGTGTAGAGAATGTTGACGGTCACATCGACCGGTTCCACCTTGCCAAGAAGAATGAACGCCGCACTACCGTCGAGCGTGTAGTTGTCACTGTTTGCAATGGTTGCAGTTGCCGCGTCGACGCTCTGCGTTGCTCCGCTGATATCAACGTAGCTGCCTGCTGCGATTTTGATAGATACCGTTGATACGACTCCGTTGATTGCTGCGGTTGTTTGTGCCATGGTGTGTTCTCCTATTGGACAATTTCAGATATTACCAGCGTTACCACGACCGTGTCGTAGCTTCGCCCCGAGGCTTGTGGCCATTCCAAGATTTGCGCACGACACCGCACGTCGATGAGTTGCCACGCCGGTGCCACCAAGGTGCGCACCGAATCGTGATACGCGGCCATGTACGATTCCATCGTAGCGGCAACGTCTTTGAGTCCGATGCCCATTCCCGCAGGTCGTAGCAATGCAACGTCAGTGATAGTCCATTCGGTCATCATGACGTGGCCGCTTCCGCCAAGCGTCGTGGTCTTTGTGCGTGCGGATTGCATACCGACCGCAGAGACAATCCGCGCCGGCACGTCCGCGATCTCAATCGCGTTCTTTAACGTGGTTCCGGAGTAGACTGTTGTCACACCGGTGACGCTCATCGCTGCGATTGCGTCGACGATTGCGACCAGCTGTGAACTCATATTGACCGCCTCACATACGGCCGCAGTAGCGTGATAACGTCCTTGGGTATCTGCGGTGATGCCAATACCATACCATCAGCGCTCAGGATGGCTCTGTCGCTGTCTGGTGTGCCTTCGCGCTGGCGATACAAGTACGAAGCTATCCGGAGAGTAGCCGCGACGATGTCCGCAGGTGCTGTCGTTGTGTATGCGAATCGTCCGACGACGCTGATGGCGTTCTCCGGTGACACTAAGTAGTTCCATTCCAAGTTAATACCGCGCTTGATTTTGATACCGTACGCAGGCTTGACGTTAGATGGTAACAGTACAACATTTGTCAGTGTGACCGAGTTGCCGTCGCCGTTGGTAATACTTGTCAGACTGAATAAGTCTGCACTTAGATAGAGCGTGTCGTAGTCCATCAAATCGCCGCCGTCGTTAAACAGTAGCGGAGTGTAGGTGCGCGTCGTATCTGCCGCCGCTTCGAACGTGCGATGTGTAAACGAGTCCACTAATGACTGCGCA
>Ga0209500_10000845_pt1 | contig 24706 bp, 25 predicted proteins | sample S_140212_EF_Meta_FD_187323 | JGI IMG/M metagenome (GOLD analysis project Ga0209500, IMG submission 187323) | Freshwater microbial communities from Lake Simoncouche, Canada to study carbon cycling - S_140212_EF_MetaG (SPAdes) (version 2) | ecosystem: Environmental > Aquatic > Freshwater > Lake ...
CTTGTGTACCTAAACCAAAATTTCTACCTGTTGTATAAGCATATCCTACATTTGTCCAACCAGATGGGTGAGCCATCCAGTAGATATACTTAGAATTCTGATGAATATAATTTTTGTAGTAAACATTATTTCCTACTTCATCAGTAGCAGCTGCGGCTTTGGAAAGATTAGGAAATACTTCAAGAATTGTATTAGCAACACCAGAGAAACGACCATCTTCGTCGACAACTACGACATGAACTTCATCGTTGGAACCTCCGTTACGAGAAACAGAAGTTGATGTTCCTGGAGCATTTGGTACGTTAGAATAGAATTCCCAACGACGAGAAGCACCACTAATAGTTACTGTGTTACCAGAATACTTAGTCTGAAGAACAATAGCTGTAGAGTTGACAGAAGCAACCTTATTCTGCTGCTTATCTGGTCCGCATAAAATAATGTCACCAGCGATAACCTTAGCTGATTGATTCGAAGCTGTTGTTACAGTTATAGAATTATTCGTGAATGTGAAATTACCAGTTAGTGTGCTTTCGTAAGCGTTTGCGGTTGGGCAAACAGCAACACGAAGTGAGTTGCCTAAATCGCCAGCATAACGAGCAACAAACGAACCTACGCCGGTCAATCCGCTATTCGCATATAGATTATCGTATTGTTCGTCGTTCTTAACGATAAGAACTTTCGTATTTGCTGAATTTGTCGTAGCATTACGAGCACAAACAGAATCTGTATTGGTCGTATTAGCACGAACCGCACGAACAACATACAGCGAATTACCATAAGATAGGAAATTCGCAGCAGTGAACCAATCAGGCGCAGTATTTGTATTAGGGAAACCGAAATTGTTAAGCAACGTTGTTTCGTTATCTACTAACACACGCTGATTAACAGGACCCCATTTAGTGTGGGCCACAACAGCTCCAGTAGATGAAGATACGGCCGGAATGATTGTTGTGAGATCAATCTCACTAACATTTACGCCGGGAGAAACTTGAAAAGCCATTGGACTCATCTCCTTTTTATAAAACGAAGTAATTCTTCGCACATTAAGTTCTGCTCGTTTTATTTATAAAAACGGCACTTTTATCATAAATTCATGCCATCAAGACCATCATTAAAAGAGTCTTCCATAGAATGCTGAGAACCGCCATCGTCGATGAATCCAGCAGGCAACAAATCATCATGTACGTCTTTCATCGTTTCGTTAGCCAAATTACGACGAATATCGTTATTTGTTAGATCTTTAAAATATGGTTGGGTGATAAGCCAACCGAAAAGAACCAAAGTCATAGCTAAGTCGTCATGACAACCTTCTTCGGCTTTGTAAGTATCTTTATCTTCAACGAAAGTCGTAAGTTCTTCAATAGTTTCAAAATCATTGATAAGCAACTTATCACTTTCAATGATTGTTTTTAAGTTTGAACAACCAATTTTCTTAACAGATTTAGTTGTACGAATACCGAATGCAGAACGAGTACTGAATCCACCACCCACTTTTATATTCTTATTCTTGGTGAATGTAGCAATTACGTTCTCATATTCTAGGTCCATGAATAAAGAGTTAACCACCTGTTGACCGATATTGTTCGTTTCGCCCAACACATATGCGTTGTTGTAAAATTTACAGAAACGATAGATAACATCAGGAAACATTAGTGGCGTAACTTCGCGACTTCTGTATTTAGCGACTTGTCGATATGGGAACTCAGTCACATCAATAATGGAAAGTGCTGAGTAGTCGTTACCCACACCTTCGGAAACGTCAAACACTCCAATATACGCTCTACGAGCATCAGGCATTTTATAAATGTCAAGACCCCATTTATCTTTTTGAGGCTTATTCCAAGTCAGCTCGCGTAGTTTCATTGGGTGAATAAGTGTGCTTGATGAACCAATAAACTCACACTCGAATTCCTGACGGAACTGCTCTTCGCTGGTGTTGGCAATAGTTTGCTGTCTCCAAGCTTCATCGCGACCAGGTACGTCATTCCACATAATTTCGATAGGAATATACTCGCTACGACCCTCACTAGCATCTGTCCACATCTTGAAGAAATGGTTCATACCGAGAGGAGTCGATACGATAATAATCTTGGTTGTTTTACCAGATGAAATCGTAGGATATGTAGAAGCGAAAAACGCATCGGCTAGGTTTCGCTGAACGTGGGCAAACTCGTCGAGAAAAATTAGGTTGAACGAACCACCGCGGATGGCGCTTGATGAGGTAGCAGCAGCAAGAACTTTTGAACCATTCTCAAGCTCGATGTTACCTTTGTTCCAAGTAACAACGCCTTGTTGTAGCCACTTAGGTAGATATTCGTACGCGAGCTGTAGTTTGGCTAATAGGTCTCGCGCGAGCGCTCCCTTGTTCGCGAGGATAGCAACGTTCTGTTGATCAGTGAAAAGAACTAACCAAAGAATATACGCAACCGATGTCGTAGACTTACCGACCTGACGAGGAAGCTTACAGATAGAAAAGCGATTGTTAGCGAATGTGTGGAGCATCTTCGCTTGGAAGTCCCACATATTAAATGGCATAAGACCAAGATCCACGTTAACGATCTTGACGTAATTGCGAGCAAAATACTCTACGTCTTTAGCACACTTAATATATTCGTCAGCTTCCTGCTTAGTGTACTGATGTATGACACCAACAGCTTTGAGGTTGGGATTACCTAGATACGTTTTGACAGCCATTACTTACGTCCATTAATCAAAGCCTGTAGCTCAGCTGAGGTTCCCACAAAAATAGCATTTTCGGCTTGGATATTCTGAGCAGGCGCTCTAGGATCGTCAGATTTCTTGAGTTCTTTGAGTTTCTTTTGGATATCCAATAGGTCTTTATTGGCGTCTACCATTGTTTTGATAAGTTGCCCGACGACTTCGAATGCGCGTGGATGTTCTGATGTTTTCGCAACCATGAGCGCCTCTTCGAGTGCATCGTTGCCTTTGTGTATAATCTGATGCAGATTATTTCTAACCTTAGCAAAATCGTCATCAATATCCGCATTAGGATCCACCTCTATTGGTGCTAATGGTTGTACCATCGGCTCAGATTCTGGTAAATTTAGAGCATTCTCAACATTCATTTCAAAATTACTCTTGTGGTTCATCTTGTCCTGTCTTTGGATTGTACTTATAACCATCAGTGAAGAAATACGAATTCGAGCAGAATCCATAGTCGTCTACTGGGTTAATCATTGTGTATGGGATAGACGCAGCGCTATTTGTTGTTGGTGAACCGTTAGCTAGTAGTCCAGGACGCACAACAACTCGAGAACTACGGCCAGTGCGAGCAACATCTTCTAGCGTAATATTCGAACCATAACTCGTATTTGCAGTAACAATACCAAAGTCGATTTGCGCACGTTTGATGATGCCAGCACGACGCACAGGACCATAGAAATATGCTTTAACTGTGAAATCGAATGTGTATATCAAAGCTCGGCGCGTGTTAAAGTCGCCTTCATATGTATCTTCTATTGATACTGTATTAAGAATTGTAGGGACGTCTAAGGTGACACTAGTTTGTGGTATTAATCTAATTTGATTAGTCCATTCTGGACCAAAGTAAGGAACTATTTGCTCAAGAATTTGCGCACCATCATCTGCGTTACGCACGTATGCGTATAGATTAAACTGCAAATCATATGGAACAGGCATATAGTTAAAGTCGAGTTTATTATCGTCGGTCGTAATCTTTATGTTTTTAGTCAGACCATTCAAACGTCTAACGCCATCATAGTTCAGCGTAGTCATTTCAAACCCCATACGAGGAAGTTGTATGGCAACGGGCTGATCTAGATTAGGGTCTTGGACAGTACGAACTAGAAATTTTTCTTTAGGTCCATACGCAAGTGGTATTGTTATGGCGCTTATGTTATTGTTGTTCGAATCGTATCGACGAATAACAATGTCATTAAACATATTACCAAACATGATAACATATTTACGCAGCGATTGATGATAAAACTGTGATCCAAACATTAGTAGCGATCCACTTCAGAGAATGGGTTACGTTCGCTGAAGTCGAGGAATTCAAACGACTTCGAGGTGAAGTATTCGTTATTAGCCAACTTATCTTGCGTTTCGACTCTGTATTCCCACAGAATTGATTCACCGTCTTCGTTGAGTATCGAACCAGTTCCGTTTCCTGTTTCTAGTGTGATCTGATACTGTAGGATATCAGGAACGTAAAGAGTACCGATAGCGTCGATTTCCGTATTGCCTGTAGCAATAGTACCGAGACGATCGACGAGTTCGCAGTTTAGTTCGTATGTGTAAAGTTTGCCGTGCTGATAAAACACCTGCTCATTTTCTACGAACTTGATTTCATATAGTTTTCTATTCAGAGGAAAGTAAATCCAATCACCTTCGAACGGTCTCGACGAAACCGTTTGATAAAGTTCTGAGGTGCCCGCTTCCAAACGCAATGCGTTACTGTTACCCCATTCGTTTGTATTAGCGTCTTCGAGCTGAATGTTATATCCTACTTCCGTCAGAATCTTTTCGTTAGACACTTGCTCCCAACGCTTACGAGCCATAACGAACGTAATCGAGTCACGGATTTCTAGGTTGAACTTGGAAAGGAAATCGCCTTCACCCTCGAATCCTTGCGTATTTTTAATATACATTTCGATATCAATAGCGTCGTTAAATGCGGATGATACGTCTTCACCTAGCAATGCGTCAGGGTTCACGAGCGTGCGCGGCATGTATTTCACGTCGATACCGTAGATCTTAATCGACTGAACGATTAAGTCTTCAGCCAGATCTTGTTGACGACCAAAGGTGAACGGACGGAAATACTTGTTCGTTGCCATCGTTATCCAATCATGTCTGTAACAGGCAAGCTGTAATCATTAATAACCGTATCTTCTAGCTTTTGAATTTCTTCCTGAGCTTCATCCCAGATCTTCTGACCATTAAACGTAACGCCGCCTGGAAGGTTCATGCCTTCGTATAGCTTAAGATGCTCACCCCACTGGCGCTTAACCAACTGAGTAGCGTATTGTCTAAGCCATGGTTCATCCCATACGTCTGGATTTTCTTCTGGATTGACTTCGCGATAACCGTCGATCATAATGTACTGACCTACTTGTGTATCTTCACTCCAAGCCATGTCAATATAAAGTCTATCAGTATTACGATTGTATCGGATAGGTTTCTTACCTACGAACACTTCTTCAAGGAACTCGATATGACGCATCGCTACGACGTATGGGGTGACCGATACGCTGGAAATATTGAACAGTTCGTTTAGATGAAGCTGATATCGGATATTGAACAGATTCATAGCACCGAATGAATCGTTGATATCAAAAATGCGAGTTACACCTACGAAATCTTCCGGAAGCGTAACATATTGATTGGTGATATCCGTTTGTGTCAGCCTATGTGGATAGTACACATGCTGCATACCGTCGAAATGATAATCGCGATATTTAAGCAAAGCGTCGTCAATACGGTCTTCGATCTGTTCGTCATCGACGTTGATGTCAATAACAGGAGCACCTAGGCGACGTAGAATATACTCTTTAAATTTTTCTCTAGAAGTAATTTTAGCCATAAAGGGAACTCCAAAATCTGTGCTCCCCTATTTATTCATTTGGAATTCGTCCTATATACACCATCCCAATCTTTCGGTAGTGGATTGGCTTTATATTCTTCGATACGCTCGACCATCATCTGATAATACTCTTTCATTTCGCCTTCGAAAGCTAGTTCGACATACGGAATATATTCAAGAGCTTTATCCCAATTCATCTCACGATAGTATTGGAGAAAATCCGCATGCGCGCGAGCGTAAGCTATGTTAAGTCCATTCTTGTTTACGATAGTGTATATGTTAACGCCTTTTGTTTTACCTTTAACAGCAAGACAATCAAGCTCTAAGCATAGGTATTCATCCTTAACATACTCATATGTTTGTGGTCCGATAACCATCTTTACATGATATGGTTTTGATTGACCTTCTAACCTCGAAGCCAAATTAACAGTATCACCCAAACATGTGTAATCAAAACGCTGAGAACTTCCCATGTTACCCACAACAACACTACCAGTGTTAATACCCAATCCCATACCGAAAGCAGGAACTCCTTCCAAAGCGATTTCTTTATTAAATCGTTCCAAATCATCTAACATCTCCAACGCCGTTTTTACTGCATGTCTAGCGTGCATTTCATCATCTAGTGGTGCATTCCAAAACGCCATCTGAGCATCACCGATATATTTGTCTAGCGTGCCTTCGTTATCAATAATTTTCTTGGTCATCGCGGTCATGTAGCGATTCATAATCTGAGTAAGTCCTTGAACATCGGAACCATAATGCTCAGATATAGTAGTAAAGCCGCGAACGTCAGTAAACATAATACTAAGTTCTCTCGTTTCTCCTCCAAGACGTAATAGCTCAGGATTTTTCTGAAGTTTTTCTACAAGTGCAGGTGATAGGTAAGTACCGAACTGCTTTTTGATTTGCTGCTTTAGTCTAAACTCGCGAGCGAAATTGTTGAATACCAGATGACCAAATGTTACTGATCCTGCTAGGATAATATAGCTAGGATCCCATAGTTGAAGTTCTGTTTTGAATAAGTAGTAGCAACCAAATGCTATTCCGGAAACGAGAACCACATAAAATGGAACCGTCATCATTACACTCAATCTTGGAACTGTATAGAGACATAGCATTAGTATTAGGGTCAGTAATGTGCCTTCTAGTAATCGTGAATGCGATGATCGACTGATAGAAGTTCCATCTACCAGTGTTTGTAATGCTTGCGCTTGAATTTCGTGTGCCCACTTTTCGCCGATTGGTGTTCCAATGATACCGCCGACACCCTCAATCGTTAGACCAAGAACAACAATCTTATCTTTCACGCGAGCGTCTATTTCAGTTGCTTCTAGTGTATCGAACTTGGTATTCCATGCTAACCAGATACGACCTCGTTCGTCGGTTGAGATTGCTGGGAATGCTGGAACTCTGACGGCTTCGATGCCGCTTTCGTTCGTCTTAACTTGGAAGCTAGGGTCTCCAGCAGCGACACGAATGGTTTCCAGAGGAATACTTGGATACAGACCAGATGCAATATTGACCAATAGAGGAACACGACGAACCACACCGTCCAGTTCAGGAACTGTTGCGACCACACCCACGCCTGAGGCAGCTTCGGCATACTGGTCAAGAGGGCGTAATCCACCAGCCCAACGATAGACAAACCGAGCAGGGTCAACAGGACCGATAGCAGCGAACCCGCGACGGACAGAATCGGGTTTAGCATTTTGAGTAGTTGGAGTTTGAGCGAGGATAACACCGTCAAGAGTTTTTGCCAATTCATCGTCACCACCAGCTCTATCTTTCTCTGAGAACAATATAGGCGCAACGATTACCGCAGCACCGTTTTCTTTTAGCTTATCAATTGTCTTTGCGATATCGCGTCTGTCGAATGGCCACTGACCAAACTTTTCAACTGATTTCTCACCAAAATTGACAACAACAATTTCGTCCGATTGTTTCTTATCAAGCGAAGTGATAAGGTAATCAAAGGTCTTTAGCTGGAGCGTTTGAATCGCGCTTGGATTGATAACATACAATGTCAACAGGAGACAGGCGCTGATAACAGCTGCCCATGTGCCAGTGAGATATATTCCTATCTTTTCCATCGTTAGTATTGATTAACAATATAAGGACTGTTAGGGCAATTACTACCGCAATTGACACTAAGGCTAAAGCTTTGAGGTGTGCTTCCATACTGAGAAACAATAGCTGTGATATTGTTACCGCTGAGATTAAGAGTAGCAGAATGAGCAGAACCAGACTGAGTAATACTAACACTTTGATTAGCTCCTTGTATATTCACGGTTGCATTATTATTAACTGTCTGCGAAAAAGCAGATGAAGTCATTAGTAGGAGTGCAAATAATGTTTTCATGTCAGTTACTCTGCTTTATGGTTATTGTTGTTGAACCTGGACCGTTTACATATTGCTTGATGCCTACATTGTCTTGATTTATATACACTGTACCTTGTCGAGTCGTTTCCATCTTTAGATCCATATAGTGATTATTCGTTTCACGATATAGAATAACCTGATCACCTTCGACGTAATATTTTAGTCCCGTAGTCTTATCATATTTAGGCAGTAATGATCCATATTGATCTAGTTCGTTTGTTAGTGTTTGTGTAGCCATGATATCTAGCACATTAAGTAGATAATCTGCTCCTAGGAAATTCTTATCAAGACCAGTAGGTTTATCGAGCGCATTTTTGTCTAAAGCGTCGTATTTCAACAGATCTTTATCGAGGAAATTTTCGTCTAGGAAATTGAAACCTTTCGTTTGGTTTCTACTAACTTCTTGTTGACTGAGTTTGGGGGGTGATACTATTAACATATTGTTGATCTGGTCTAAACTCAGGTTCAATATGTTAGATTTTGGTGTTGTCACTGAAGAAGATATCGTTACAGCTTCAAATGGTTTCGTTAACCAAATTGTACCACCCAGAACAGTGGTAACACTAATATTACCAGTAATGCAATCGCGAGCGATATCACGCCACCCGACTGGGCAAGATGGTAACAGTATGATTGTTGACTTTCCTGTTTCGTCAACTGTCCCCGAAAAGTCCGTACCTCTAACTCCAATTGTTGCAGTAGGAGTTTCGACCATGACTTGCTGGGGGTCGTTCTTTGCGATTTGTCCTGAAGCATATTTTATAGTCCCTAATGCCATCTTAATACCAAGCTTGCCAGTTTTCTTTTCGCCGTCGTAGACGAAAGTATCAATAACCAGCTTGGATTGTTCAGTTATTTGTACTTTAGTATCATCACGAAACGTGATACCTGTTTTACTATTAGCGGTCGTAACAACGTCGTTCATCTCGACCTCCGAAGAGATCTCGCTAGGAACAGAATTCTTACTTCTTGTTATTTCAGTGGGACCAGTTTGCTCTGTTACTTTTCCGACTTCACCATTACTGGTGGTTAGACTTAATAGTAATAGTGTTGCTAGAACCATTGATCGTGCTGTTAACTTTCGAATCAGTTGAGCCACCCTGACCTATGATTATGTTGTTTAATGCACCAACAATAGCCAAGTCAAGTTTATGACCAAGAGTAGAAGCAACGCCAGTCTGGTCTACGGAAAGTTGATTTCCGTTACCACCAGATATATTAATGACGTTGTTGACACCAGCAACAGATGACGTATTATTTGTCAGCGTTACTGTATTATTATCCGATTCAATTGTTAAAGCTGTATTGTTCAAGTTTTCGTTAGTGATAGTGACTAAGTTGCTACTACCTGTTATGGTCGTAGTAAAATTAGAAGCTGTACACGATTGACAATCTATATCAACTTGGTTTGTGTTACCAGTGATTGTTGACAATAGTGTGAAACCGTCACCAGTCATGTTAATTTTCTGACTGTTCTGATTACCTATCTGCGAAACTGTAACTGTGTTATTTGTGCCGCTGAACGAACTGCGCTCAGAAGGAGTTCCCAAATTATTACCACTTCCTGTTTGCGTAATACCGATAACAGCACCGTCACCAATTTGATCCATATAGATACTGTTACTTGCCGCATGAGCATATTGAAACATAACCAAGAATGTCATAAACGCGACTATTCTTGTTAATAGTTTCATTTTTTCTTCCCTTTCTTATAGCTCCAAACCTTTTTATTTACGCCTTCCTTTATCATATCTACAACAGCCGCTTCTATCGCCACTCGGATAGCATAAGTCGTAGGTTCATTAATAGACGATCCTGCCTCAAATTCGAACGATTTAGTTCCTGCGTCAATGAACTTCATGATATTCGTGTTGTATCCTGTGCTGTATATGGTTTTTGTCGCACCTGTGGATAGTAAAATTTCACCTGTGTTGACCGATATAAGTCTAAGCATGACTGTGACTTCATCTTTACGATACTGTTGATCAGCACCGACACCCAGAAAACGAGCTCCAATCCCGCCAGTCCCAATGTTACTATCGTACCCAACGATTCCCCCATCGATCATTACTCCCGCGACTACGAGCGGAACAAGTGGTTTTGCTTGTTCTTTTTCGTATGTTTCTCTCTGCGAACGTATGAGTTGACGTTCTTTAACTAGATTCTCAAGACCAACACGTTCTACAGGAATAAACCATTTACCTTTACCTGCGTCCTGTAATGCCTTAATAAGAAAAACTTCACTTCCCTGAGTCACAGCAGAACTTAAACTGGCATAGTTATTATTAGGTTTACGTTGACCAGTCATATCTTGAAAACGATAAACAGCAACAGGAATAGGTTCTCCTGATGGCAATTGAATCTCGGCTATTTCATTGAATCGCTGACGAGTGATAATTTCTGGAGCATCAATTTCTGATTCTACAGATTGCTGTGTAGTGAAATTTTTACCAGAACAACCAGTCAACAATAGCGCGAGTGTAATTGCTATATACTTTACCATGCTAAACTCCCGTACGGAACCACGACTTCTGTAACGCTCCCTCCTGGATCCGTAATAGTTAACGTGATATTAGTACCATCAGAAACCCATTGTAGATGATTACCACCTAGATCAAACTCACCCTGCGTAGCTCCACCAGACTTAAACAATTCGGCAGCTATGTTCTGTGATATCGTAGCGTAGATACGGCTCTCAAGATTGTTTAGAAACTTAGCAAGATTGGTATTTTTAGCGTCTGACGCAATTTTAGCAGCTTCAGTTTTTCTATCATCTATAATCTTTTGTCTTCGAGTTGATTCTAGGTTCTCAATAGTGAGTACATGTGACGAGTAACCATTTCCGCTGAATGCAGGGCTCTTGAATCCAAATTGTATTTCTGCTGCTAATACGTTACTGCTTAGGAGGATGCTCAATGCTATCAGCATGCATCTGTTCATATTTCTGCTCCTCGATTTGTTGTCCTCGTAAAGTAAGAACAACATTAACCTTCTGATTCAAACGAATAAGGTCATTGTCTAGCATTCGAATACGATCAATCAGCGCAATCAGAACTGTGTTAGCTTCGGACAGTATAGGTTTGATTTCTTGAGTAGCCCATTTCCATACGTAGAATATGAGATATCCCATTCCACCAGCGGCGACGATAGGAAACCCATACTTGTTAATCATGTCTACTAGGTCATTGGGTCCAGTCATTAATCTCTCCTTGCGTCGTTTTTGCCGTCCGCGCGAGCGATACGATCAGTGTCTGGCTTAATACCTAGCGCATTTGACACGAGCGTGTCGATACGAATAACGTCATGATTCATGGTCTTTACTCGATTATCGAGCGCAGTAATAATTCCGCTCATACCCTTTACAGAACTCATAACACCCGCTAGAATGAACTTAAGAGTTAGAAATACGAAATAGCCAGCGGCTATTGACGACGCAATAGGAAATCCCACTTCAGCCACGAGTTTAAAGAAATCCATAACAGCCCCCTTTTGGGCTATTTATTATTCTTTGCCTCTCAATAATTCATATTCCGCTTCTTTGGTTAAATTCCATTGTACCAAAGTCTGATCTAGAGGAGGATTAAATTCTACTGTATCATACCATTCTATACATTGTTGTTTGGTAATAATTTTTCTTGGAGCAGGATTCCTGTTAGGAAATGCAACACCTTCTTTTTGAAATAGAGGTTGTTCGTTTTCTAAATAAATCCAATTGATTATATCCATATCTCGATTTCCGCCACCGTATTCTCTATTTTTTTCTTTTCTCCAGTTATCGAAATCATCAGCATTCCAACCTTTAGCGATAAGTCTTCTGACCACAATATCGCATACAGTTTTAGATTCTGGTCGTTTAGTATCTATAGATTCTGACAAATGTTCGGGCATATACTTTAGTACATGCCATCTAGTGAAATTTTGATGAATATCATGGGTCAGCAAAGGTTGCCATATTTTACTTTTATCTATGATATTAGGAGTATGGTTATATTCTACCCTACAACGCAACATTCCTTGATATTCTTTTGCGGTTCGACAACCATAAATATATGCGTCGTCTTGTTCGTAGGTGAGACCAGAAGCTATCCTATCATATTTTCCTTCATTTAAATCTTGTGCGAACAGATTGATGCTATAGTTATGCCAATGATCATTAACGAATGATTGCACTTGTTCTTTTCGCGGAGTATGAACGATAACATTAAATTTTCTGTATTTGTGTAATTCTAGCATAGGTTCTATGACAGCAGGTAAATCGTAGTAATTTACGCCGCTACTTAATATATGTTCGTCGATTCCTCCACCTTTTAACAATACAACAAGAGTAACATCATCAGATGTATCTGCGAGTAGCTTATATGTTAGATAAACACTATCACGTCCACCACTAAATAAAACTAGAGTCTTTTTGTTCGACATAACAACACCAACCTTATAGGAGATCTATTGTGTTCAAAATGATATTGATGATACTATTGTGCCTAATTAATACTAGCGTTTTAGCAAACGATTTTTACAAAGGCAAAGAACTAAAAATTATTATTGCTTCTATCATCAGCCCTACTATGAGTTTTGAACTTAATACTAGGATCATGGGTAAGTATATAGTCAGGTATATTCCAGGTAATCCTTCGGTCGTGTTTAAGAATGTTCCTGCTGCGGCGGGTATTGCTGGAACAAACATGATAGCAAACGAATCGGTTCAGGATGGCACAACTATCGTGTTCCCTATAACAAGTGTGGCTATCAGGGGTGTTATGAAAGACTCTCCCGAAATTCAATACGATTCTAATACTTTAAATTGGATTGGTGCTGTTAGTAACGGCACAGATGATCCACAATTACTTTTTATTAGAAAAGACGTAGAACTGCTACCTGATTTTAGTAATATGTTATATGGCGATACTTCTTCAACGAAAACTATGGAACCTGGACCTGTTCTCAAAAATATCTTAGGATATAAACCACAACTCATATATGGATATAAGACCAAACAAGAAATAGAATTGGCTATGCAACGAAAAGAAGTCAATTCATATACAACAGCTCTTAGTCTATTGAAACAATCGAACTACGATATCGTAAATGAATTTGCTAGACCGGTTATTCAATACGGTTCTAATAAGAGAAATTCTTTGTTTCCTGATGTACCTACATTACATGAATTCGCGAAAACTCAAGAACAATTAGATTTTGTAGAATTCACTCAGTTTACATATTACATGACAAAAAGTGCAGCAGTAGGTCAAAATGTGCCTAAAGATAGAGTAGCAATTCTAAGAAAAGCATTCGTAGACGTTTGTAACGACCCAGAATATCTAGAAGAAATGAAAGAAAAATTATTACCTGTTAGCTGTGTAGAAGGCAGTAAAGTGCAGGAAATCGTTCGAAATAATACAGAAAGACATGAAAGAATTAAACATTTGATAAAATAAGAATAGGCGCCTGCGCCTATTCTTTTGGTTGAAATATACCTTCCCATATACCATATGTCAGTTTATCAGCATTAGTAAACAAAGGGTGGTTTCTAATATTTACTGCAACGCTAGGTATAACATTTCCATCTAATCCCATTTCTTTTCTAATCCAAAATAAAAGCGGAGCCATCAGACCATTTTCGCCATATTCAATAGACTTTTGCTTTTTCCATTGCAAAATTTCTTCTGGAGTTTTACCAGCGGATAACATATCAGAAGACAATTTGTTTTCTAAACATTTCCTACAATGACCACAATCTACGTAATTTTCAATATCGTTGTTATACTCTGGCGAATCGCAAGAAGCTACTACGTTCTTTATGTTAGTTGGTAGGTCTTTCATTGCGAAAGCTCTGTTATAGTTTTGATAAAACACATCACCTTTTAACAATGGTTCCCACAATTCACCTCTAGTACATAGTCTGTTGAATAGTCTATCTACGACATAGTATGTTGGGAAGTAATCCAAGTGAGGTAGAATTTTACAAGAAACGTCTTCATAAGAAGCGCCATGAACAACTCTATCATATGTGCCGTTATTAACGAATGGTGCTACATACTGCACAAACTGTAAATACTTAAGATACGTTTCTTCAGTGATATCAGACGGCTTTATCTTATATGAAATAAATTCAAAATTACGAATCTTACGCAGTTCGTCTACGACTTTTTGCGCTCTAATGTATTGAACATATTCTTTTATCGTTCCGATATCTGTAATAACAAATTGGCTGTCCAAATAAACAGCTGTAACTTCGTCATCCGTTTCTGTAAGCAATTTCCACAAAATGAATGTAGAATCCCATCCACCAGAGAATGCGAGTACTGTTTTTTTCGTCATCTGTTAAACCTTCTTACAGCCATAAATTTATGAATTGTTTGTATGTACCTCGTACATTCATACCAAAATTTATCGTACCAAAAACATCATCTGTAGAAACCCATTCACTATATTCATTTCTAGCTGCTTTTTTAATAATAGATAATTGTTTTTGTCTAATATCTTCGATTGTAGAACCAGAATTTTCCATAATCACTGAAGGTTGATAAAACGCATTAGTAGTACACAATGCAAGTAATTCAACTGGTAATTCTTTAGTGACTTGGTAATTGATTTTATTACTTTCTCGTATAGGATACGATACGTTCACCGTATCTTTTATTTTGTTGATAGCATTTCTAATATAATTGTGTGTCAATAGTTCATCTTTGAAATCGTCATTAAACACAACATTATCAATAGCATTGTCTTTAGCATAATTCACAATTTCTAGTGCAGGAAAACCAGAATATTTGGGATCATAGTTATCTAAAGTCAAAACAATAAACTGTATTGGCCTGATGTTCGCAGAAACCCAATTAGCTATCGCCTCAGCTGTTGATTTAACACCTTTTGGTTCTGCGTCTTTCTGATAATTGTTTACATAATAGTCGATATCTACGAAAATCGCAACGATTTCGTCTGATGTGTCTTTAGCTAGTTGCCATAGATTGTATGCGCTGCCATATCCGCCGCTAAGTGAAACTGCTGTTTTCATTTGGGTTCCTCAGTCGTTATGGTATTTATACGGATTTTGGATTAAGAATACCTTTCCATATACCAACATCAGGTAAACCTTTTAGATTAAAATGACCAGTTTTTGCGAAATCTGACATAACTTGTTCTTTAGTTTTAGTTATACCTATGCCGGTTTCGAAATAGATCCATTCTTGTGGGGTGAGCATGAATTTTCCTCCACCATACTCGTACGCTTTCGTTTCTCTCCAATCTGTGATTTCGTCAGGAGTCATTCCTTGAGAAAGCAGTTCAGTATACTTACGTTTCATGTTACACTTATAGCATTTTCCACACTCTACAAATTCATCAGAAATAACATCAATTTGCGGAGAACTGCATCCAGTAGTCATTTCTATGATGTGTGTTGGTAGTTCTAATAGAGCATGAGACCTATTATATCTTGGATGCCAATCTCCATGCACTAGCGGTTCCCAATATTCGCCTCGATTACACAGTTTATTGAAAAGATTGTGAGCTGCGTAATAGAGAGGCGTGTACTCTAAGTGTTCGACGACTTTCTGGTGTTTGTCTTCATAACTACCACCTGCCGCGATTCTATCATAAGTTCCGTTGTTTATGAATGGAGCAGCATATTGTATAATTATCAACGCTTTATTATTGATTTGTTCGCTGATATCAGTGTTTTTCACATTATACTTTATGTATTTAAAATCGCGAATTTTTCTCAATTCTTCCGCGAGAATCAAAGAACGTTGATATTGGATAGGAGATTTGTCAGCATAAATTTGACTATGGTAATGCTCTTCTCCTAGATACATCGCAGTGACTTCATCATCCGTTTCGTGAAGAAGTTTCCATAGTATGTAAGTAGAATCTACACCGCCAGAATAAGGCACAAGAGTTTTTGTTGGCATTATCTAAACTGAGGTCCATGAAACCAGTTGACGAGTGAATATCTTGTTCCTTTGGTTACAGGAACAACTCGATGTTTAATGAAAGAAGGGAACACGATAATAGAACCTCTCGCGCGAGTATCTGGTCGTGTGCTGTTTTCGAATTCAAAATATCCTTCTTCGTAATCATTTGGATCTGTAATCGTTATCACTATACTTAGCTTACGATAATCGTTATCACCTACTCTTGCCGAATCTTCATGAAACTCGTAGAATCCACCTGGTTCGTACACAGTAAATTGAGCTTCTTCACAACCAACAAGCTCGTAGTTCCATGCTTGTTTATTAGCTAAATTTACATAATGACTAGTTAATCCGCATACCCATGAATCTGATGGAAACCATGAAGTCTTAGATATTCTGATAGATTCATCGGTTCTTTTTTCTTCATGATAACCTACGATAGCTTCCTCCATAGGCAATTTCATTCCTTCATCAATAATAGCTTGGCAAACAGATCCTGGTAGTATAGAATCCCATTTCCAATACATTGGATCAACTATCATACCTTTTCCTTCCACAGCTTAATATATTGTGGGTATTGATACATCAATTCTTTCGCAAAAATGATTTCACCAAAATCCTTATCTGTATCAGCAATCCATACTTTATTTTTTTTAGGGTCTGTATGATTTGTTAGCACAGCATTTTTGGCCACAGTGATTTGTTTTTCTACAATTTGTTGTTCCACAAAACCTTGATTTTCTAACAACACAGATATATCGGCTATTTTGTTTGTTACACATAATTGTTTTAATTCTGATGGTAATAGTTTAGAACATTGAAAATTTGTTAAACCATTTTCTATCAGTGGATACTCAACGATAACGTAGTTACCTTTCAGGCGATTATTTACTTTTCGTAATAATACTTGATCAGGGACAACATCTTTTATGTCATCATTGAATATGACTTTATCGTATTCTTTTATTCTAGCATAATTTATGATTTCTAATTGAGGAATACCTGAATATTGTGGATCATAGTTGTCTAGATCTAACGAAACGAATTTTATTTTTCTGACGTTTCTATTAATCCAATTCACTATTTGATTAAATGCAAAAATATCACCTCTTTTTGATAAGTGTGTTCCTGTTGGGCAAGGCATTACGTTTGAATTAAAATACTCAATATCTACAAACACAGCTAGTATTTCATCGTGAGTAGATTTAGCTAAATTCCATAAGTTGTAAGCACTACCATAACCACCAGTCAAAGAAACGACTGTTTTCATTTCTTTTCCCAAAATTTGTCTCTATACAAACTAGCCCACGAAGATCTCATGCTCTGCTCGTGTCTCAACTTATCTATATCATTCTTATTCATTGTTCTAACAACAGCTGTCTTATCAAAATTACGTTTGAATGGAATCACTTGCATTAGCGGATGCCCACGATTCATAGTAAATGTGCCTTCTCTTGCTTTTAAAAATCCTGGAAAATTGACATATTCTTGATGTTTGTCTGTTTCAACGATACCACTCATAAGTTCTATAGTATCATCAGGTCTATTCAATGGCATAGTGAACAAACACGACCATCCAGGAGGAGTTCGTATGAGCCAATGATTGATAAACTTGAGAGGGATTGTAGGGTAATTAGGATGGGTTGATAATTGTTTGATGCTATGATGTTCTATTATATTTCCATGAAAAAAATCAGTTTTCCACGAAACACCGCGACCATTATCAACAACTTTAAATGTAACATCTGCTGCTAGAGGGATAATCCAACCAGTAGACATAGCGTCTAGGAATGGAGGACAACGCTTGAGCGTTGGCATTTCCATTCCTTCATCATTTTCGGTAAAGTTAGTTAATTTTTTATACCAGTCTGGAATCAGTTTGCGCGCAGGATAAGGTTCTGGTATGACATTCTTACCCTTTACTTCTTCACAAATAAACTCAATCTTACACTCTTTCTCAGTAAACCACATAAAATCATCTCACAAGTTAATTATTGAAGATCATAAGCAACTGTTACGCTAGTTCCTGGAGCAACTGTTACGGTATATGTAGTCAGAGAAGGAGTGGTTGAATTTTGTGTTGAGTTTGTAGTTGTGCCGCCTGCATTACCTGGATTACCAGAAGTTGCTCCTGTTCCCGCAGTTCCCGCAGTTCCCGCAGTGAATCCAGTTCCGGCAGTTCCAGCAGTTCCGTTAGTTCCGGCTATTCCTAGATTAGCAGTTCCCGCAGTTCCCGCATTCCCTGAACCAGAACCAGCAGTTGCTCCAGTTCCATTAGTTCCAGCAACACCAGCATTTCCAACACCACCTGCTGTTCCTGTGTTTCCTGCTATTCCTGATGTTCCTAAATTTCTTGTTCCAGCAGTGCCAGCAATTCCTGCTGTGCCTATTCCACCAGCAGTAGCACCTGTTCCGGCAGAGCCTGGGTTTCCTGCGCCACCAATAGTTCCTGCAGTTCCTGCTGTGCCAGGTGTTCCAGCAGTTGCTCCAGTTCCAGATGTTCCTGGAAATCCTCCAGTTCCACCATAACTAGCTCCTTGAGTACCAGCAGCTCCTGCTGTACCAGCATTACCTGGCGTTCCATCAGTCGCGCCAAAACCAAATGAACCGCCAGCTCCAGGACTTCCGCCACCACCACTGCCACCAGGACTACCTCCTCCGCCGCCACCGCCGCCATAAGGTCCGGTACCAGGATTACCGGGATATGAAGCGATGGCTGGGCCGCCTCCGCCGCCACCACCGCCAGAACCAGCAGCTCCAGGTAAACCGGAAGTTCCTGTATTACCTGCTAAACCACCAATACCAGCATTTCCGCGAACACCGTTGTTTCCTGCATTACCTGCTGCGCCTGTTGATCCAGCTATTCCATTGGTTCCGGGATTTCCAGGATTTCCGGCAGAGCCTCCTGGTCCCCTATTACCTGCATTGCCCGGATTTCCAGCTGTGCCGCCTGGTCCACCTGTTCCTTGATTACCAGCAGCTCCTGCTGTACCGGCTATTCCGTTTGTTCCAGGATTACCAGCATTAGCAGTTCCGCCTATGCCGTTTGTACCAGCGTTTCCGACGCCGCCAGCCGTGCCACCAGTTCCAGCAATACCTGGATTTCCTGGGTTTCCTGCGGCTCCTCCTGGACCAGCATTTCCAGGATTACCAGCAGTAGCAGTTCCAGCTATTCCATTGGTTCCAGGATTGCCTGGATTTCCTGCAGTTCCTGCTGCGCCATTGGTTCCTGGATTTCCTGCAGTTCCAGCTAATCCAGCAGTTCCCGCATTACCCGCAGCTCCTCCTGAGAATGTAGCATTAAAAGGTGTTCCTATAACAGAAGTTGCATTTCCTGCAGTTCCTGGATTTCCTGCAGTTCCCGCAATTCCAGAAGTACCTAGCGTTGCGCCAGTTCCTGCTGCTCCTGCAGTTCCCGCATTACCTGAGGTTGCTCCTGTTCCGTTAGTTCCAGCAATACCTGGATTACCAGCTCCACCAGCTCCACCTGAAGTTCCTGCTATTCCTGATGTACCTGGATTAGCTGTTCCTGCGGTTCCAGCAGCTCCAGGATTACCTGAAGTTGCGCCTGTTCCGTTAGTTCCCGCGATACCTATAGTACCTGAAGTTGCGCCTGTTCCTGCTGCTCCTGCTGTTCCTGCAGCTCCAAAACCGCCGGCAGTTCCTGTATTACCTGCTGCACCAGGATTACCAGCACCTCCTGGGTTTCCTAGATTACCAGCAGCGCCTGCTCCTCCGCTAGTTGCGCCAAAACCGTTAGTTCCAGCAGTTCCGATAACACCAGCATTAGCTCCGGTTCCATTATTACCAATAGTACCTGGGTTTCCGGCAATGCCGGCGTTTCCTGCATTTCCTGCTGTTCCACCTTGGCCTGTACCGCCAGATCCTCCACTATTTCCGTATGCGATGTTGTATGATTTTCCAGCTGGAATAGCGAAAATGCTTGATCCACCAGATCCGCCTGGATAACCTCCCGCATAAGAAGCTCCAGGATTTCCTTCACCACCGTAGTAAAAAGCATAAGATTTTCCTGAGGAGTACCAACCAGATGGGCCGCCAGCGTTTCCTCCGCCTCCACCGGCGCCACCAGTTCCTTGACCACCGGCGCCACCATAAACACCAGGATTACCTGGGTTACCGGGATTTCCAGGATTTCCAGCTGTGCCGCCTGGTCCGCCTACCCCAGTATTTCCCGGATTTCCTTCAGTACCAGCAGCACCATTGGTACCAGCATTACCTACACCTCCAGCAGTTCCACCAGTTCCACCTGTTCCTGTATTACCTACACCACCGGCTGTTCCGTTAGTCCCAGGATTTCCATTAGTCCCAGCATTACCTGCCGAACCCGCAAGTCCTGCGATACCAGGATTTCCAGGATTTCCAGCTGTGCCGCCTGGTCCACCTGTTCCTTGATTACCAGCATTAGCAGTTCCGCCTATGCCGTTGGTTCCAGGATTTCCTGCGCCACCAGCTGTACCACCAGTTCCCGCGATACCCGGATTTCCTGCAGTTCCAGCTAATCCAGCAGTTCCTGCCGCACCATTAGTGCCAGGATTTCCAGCTGTTCCGGCGACACCATTAGTGCCCGGATTTCCAGGATTTCCAGCTGTTCCATCACCGCCTCGACCAGTCACACTAACTGTACGAACTCCGTAAGGGACAGTGTATGTCCCTGGAGCATTGAAAGTAGTAGAACCAGCCGGAATTAAGCTTTTGATGAACAGAGCTAAAGGCATTATTTTCCCTTAATTGTTAGCTAATTTTAACAGCTTTTGCAAGAAAATCACTTGGTAAATCAGCACTCTTAACTGCATATTTTCTTTTAGAAGCGATAACAGATTTGTCATCTGATTCCCAATAGATTTCATCATATGTAAACACAGGCATTTCAGCGAATTGAACTTTTCCGCCGTTGCCGTCTTCGAACCAAGTGCTTAATGCAGCTAAACAAGGAGAAACAGCATCTTCCGTGAATTCCACATCTCTAAAAGCAATGCTATTATCTATCAAATATTTCTTAAAGTCAGCAGAAGCTTTGTGTCCGAACTGAGAATGAAAGAAAAGATTATCATACTTGATTGGGGTAGCCATAGTTTTATTTTCCTCTTTTTGCTATTATTACGCTTCGTAGAAGCCCATTGAAACGTACCATCTTGTATCGCCATCAAATTTCATACACTGATAAATCGTTACTTTATTAGCTCCGGTCTGATTAGCCGGTTGTGTTGCTGAATTATTATACACAATCGTTTCACCAGATGGAGGAGCAAGAGTAACGACATAAGTACCAGTCGCATTTTCTTTAAGAACAATAATGATATTCTTAACGGAAGTGGACTGATTAGGCATACCGGCGGGCAAAGTAAGAGTTGCCGTGCCTGTTACTGTATAGCGCACTACGTTAGAATTTGTAGGAACAGTAACAGAACCAGTAAGATTCGTATATGCAGTAGCATTTTCTGTATAGTTTACGAGCTTATTTCCCGCGAGCGCGATGTTGCCGTTTGCGACAGTTACACCACCAGCAGTAACAGTAGCGCCACCAGCTGTTACGGTCAATCCACCAGAAGAAACAGTAAGAGTCGTGACAGAAGGCGAAGTTGCTAATACTAAACTTCCTGTGCCTGTTACTGTATTCGCTAATGTAACGCCGCCGTATCTAATGGTAGAACTGAATACAGGACTTGCGATTATAGGGCTTCCATCAAATACAAACTTACCAGTTCCTGTAGCACCAGTAGCAGTGACGCCTTCAATAGTCGGATGACCAGTAATAGTTGGTGCCGCAGAAAGCACCATACTACCAGTTCCGGTGACAGTATTTGCTAGTGTAACACCACCGTATCTAAGAGTAGTTCCTAGTACAACAGCACCTGAAAATACTGCACCAGATAATAGTGCATAATTTGATAGAGCGGGTAGAGCATCCCAGTATACGTTTGTTCCGTTTGTGCGAAGGAAATATCCCGCAGTACCTAACGAACTGTTAGCTCTAAGTCCAGCAACAGTAACGGATCCAGTAAAAGTAGGAGAAGCAGAAAGCACAAGACTTCCTGTACCCGTAACGGTATTCGCTAATGTTACTCCACCGTATCTTAATGTTCCTGTTAAGATAGGTGAATCTTTAAGAACTAGACCACCTGTACCTGTAGCAGTATTAGCTAACGTGACACCACCATATCTAATGGTAGAACCAAACACCGCAGCACCAGTCTGTAGCATAGTAGTTTGATGAGTAACTGCACCTTTCGAAGTAAATGCTACGTTAGCAGTTATTGTGTTCGCATACAATGAAGCTTCGTTAATCGCAAACTGATTTAGTCGCGTGAAACCAATATTCGTGCGAGTACGCCACGTTTCAAACGTATTAGTAAGGGCGACGTTAGCGATTACAGCCATTGCTTATCCTATCTTTTCTAAAATGCGCTGCATGAGCACTTTAATGTCGTTGATTTCATTCTTCATAGTATTTATATCTGTGATAGTATCGTTTAGCTCTTTTTGCTTTTCGCGTTTTCTTTTATAGGCTTGCAGTGCTGTACCATCTGTGTGCAGCACTGCATTTGTGTCCATATCGCGAACATAACCAGGAGTATCTTTCACTTTAGCTATTTTCATGATTACCTCTGTAATGCGATTGCTCTAAGCTCGCGCACGCGAGGAGGATTTGATGAAGTTTCGTTGACAAGAACAACCTTGACGGCGAAATACTTAAATCCTACAAATCTAGCACGATTACTATTACGATATTCTACGATGCTCGAATTGGTTGTATTAGCGCCAGCACGAGCAGTATCAGTGTATCCTGGGATCTTATACGTCATTTCGAAGAAATCTTCACGATTTTCGCTGCTTGAGTAACGAGTTTCGCTAGTGAATCCTTCACTTGTATCACGATCCATTGGGTGCCATTTAGCATCACCAAATGCGTCGCTATCTTCTGCATTAAGAACCTTATAGTACACTAGAACGTTAGAGTTTATAGGCTTATAAGCAGATAGATACACACGAAGGTCTTCTGCGTCCTGGCCATCAGCCAGAGTTACAGTTCTCGTAATATATTTAACTTTAGCATCACCACCACTAGAAACATGGTCTTCTGTAGACTGAATATTTGTGTTAGAATTAATTAAATTATGATTTCCAACAAGAGAAATTCGTTTCAAGTCGATAGCAGGTGAAGCTACGATATTACGACATTCTAGCTCAAACTTAATTGTTGCCGAGTTTGAAGTAAGCGTAGAAGATTCGGTTGTATAGCTATAGATATAACGAGGCGAAGTAAATTCTGTAGAACCATTAAGATTCAATTTCATATAATCGGCTACAACTGATGGTGCTGTTGCTAACTTACCATACGCAGTAATTGTTGTATTTGATGGTAAGATCGTAGAAGCGTAAACAGTAGCATCATCCATTACAATAGAATCAATTGAACTAATTGTAGCTGTGTAGCCGTTAGTTTGACCACGAAGCGCCATTCCAGAAGTAAAATTCTTTCCTGTTGTAATAGAAGTAGTGTTGATGTATGAGCTGTTAGATAAATACAGTTTAGTATCAGTATAATTCGCAGCATCACGCATAGATACTTTACCTACAGGTGTAACAGCAGAAATAATAATTCCTGTAGAGTTACCTACGATAGTTCCAGTAGAAGCACTATATCCACCAGTACCAACATTAGTTCTAATACGAATACGTTCATTAGCTTGGAACTTATTGTCGAGTGTTACGTTTTTAACTCTGATCTGTGAAGATGAGAACGAAGTGATAACACCCTTAGCGAGTGAAGTCATTCCCTGAACATACGAAGCACCGTTCGAGAACACAGTTTTCGTATTAGCGAATGTGCCACGAATAGTCGTTTCCCCATACACTAGTTCGCCAATACGATTCAGCGGACCAGATTCATCGGAAATCGTAAATATGTCGCGATTTTCGTTCTTAACGATCAAGTTACCAACTGCACTTCTATCAAACTCAGCATAGTAGGCGGTGAATTTCAGATCTTCGTTCTGAATAGTTTCCCACTTTCTTTCGTTTGACGAAATATGCAATTCACCAGCAGCAGGTTGAGAAGTTACTCGAGAACCTGTGAGTATATCTTCTTCGCCAAGAACAGCTGTATATACAGCATAGTTTGGATTATTAGCACCAGGCGCAACAACAACCGAATACTGAGCATTTTCGTTCAGATACACCGGAGATTCAAAATATATCGGCGTTGCTAATGAACCATCATCACTCACGTTGATTTGTGATGATGGAACATTCACACGACTGAAAGGAATAATCTTAGAAGTTATTACACCAGAAGCAGGATCTACTTCTTGCAACTGAACAGTAATGCCTTGAGTTTCGTCTTTCTGAGAAAAGTATAGATCAACCTTAGTCAGATAAACACCAGAGGTTGATACCTTTGTAGAAAGTAGTCCTGCAACAATAAATGTTTGCGCTAAAGGATCGCTGCTTTCAGGTCTCACCCAGCCTCTTTTACCAAGAACAAATCCTTGTAAACTATCAATATTCAAACATCTATTAGTTTTACCTGTTCTTCCAAAAATTTCTATTCCAATTAGGCAACCGTTGCCATCAACCGGCGGTGGCGGCGGTGGAGGTGGAGGTGGAGGTGGTGGAGGAGGCACATAACCACAAGAAGGTGAATTGGATTGTGTGAGCACAGTTTCATAAGGACCGCCGTTAGCGGTGGTTAAGATAGTCATTCTATCATAACCCTCACAATAAGTCGTAATCACAATACCAGCTGGAGGAGCAGGTGGTGGAGGCGGCGGCGGCGGCGGCGGCGGTGGAGGCGGTGGAGGCGGTGGAGGCGGCGGCGGCGGT
>Ga0209500_10000846_pt1 | contig 24701 bp, 40 predicted proteins | sample S_140212_EF_Meta_FD_187323 | JGI IMG/M metagenome (GOLD analysis project Ga0209500, IMG submission 187323) | Freshwater microbial communities from Lake Simoncouche, Canada to study carbon cycling - S_140212_EF_MetaG (SPAdes) (version 2) | ecosystem: Environmental > Aquatic > Freshwater > Lake ...
GAACTCAACGACCTGGATAATACGAGACGCGCAGCATTTGAAAATCAGTGCATGGCATAAACAATTAACCAAGCAACAAAATGAACGTATCACAATTCATCGGATATATTAAACAATCGCGCAAGTATGGTTCGACTTATGTCCATGCTCAATTCAGAAACAATTGTTTTGGTTTTGATGTGTTCCCGGAAGCGGATCATGGCGGAAGAAAAGTTAAATTGTCATTTTGCGGATATGGCAGGAGCTTGCAAAGCGGTGGTCATAAATATAAAGCGTACGCATATTATCGCGATACTGGTAAACCGGTCCCGAGCAAAAAACTAAACGAGATCATTTGAATCCATAGAACCACGCGCCGGTTTCGGTCGGCGCGCATTCTGCGGATACATCATCATCATCATCATCATGCAAATCACGGCATCACAATATAGTCAGATATTGGAATCGCTTCGCCCGCTTGTTCCGAAATTGCAGGCATACCTGGAGCTTACAATCTCGAATCCTCGCGCGGGTTCGTCGGCTCGGCAGGTCCGTTTGGACGCTTTTTATTCTGCTGGCGGGCCGTCTATTCTGTTTCCGTATTGCAATTATGCCGCGCTCGATTCGGCGATGGTTCGAGCGATGAATGATCTGGGCTTTCCTGAATTCTCGAAATGAACTCATTCAAAAAGTTGGCCACCTTCCTCCTTTTCTCATGTTCCGCGTTTGCTGCGAGCGATGAGCAGATAGCGGATGCGATTTATCGGGTCGAGGGGTCAGCACGCGCAAAGGTTCCGTACGGAATTCTCTCGATCAAGGTCCATGATACCGCGCACGCTCGACGCATCTGCCTGAACACCATCAAAAATAACCGTGTCCGGTGGATAAAAGCTGGACAACCTGGGTCGTATCTGGACTACTTGGCCGACAAATACTGTCCGCGCTCTGCGGATCCTATCGGTAATAAAAACTGGAAAGTCAACATCAAGAGACTGGTCAAAGAGTGAAAAACAAAAACAGCGGATTTAAGCTTATGTATTACGCGAAACAAGTGTCCAGCAATAGCTGGCACGTCATCAATCCGGTGGACGGCCGACCCATCACCGATAATGCTCCGTATGGGGTGGACCGCGTCCTGGTGTTCCGGGATGAGGATGCGGCTCTTGAGCGGGTGGAAGCGTGCAACGACGCTCTGGACCTGGAGGAGGTGCTGTGAAGGCCGTGCGCTATCCATCATCATTGCCAGAACGCCGGCGAGCGGCATACACGAAGAGCGTTGCGAAGCGTCGTGCGCTGGCCGTTGTCGGTAAATTGGCATGCCTATGTTCTGGGCCGGCGCATCGTCTTAGCAGTAGCGGGCCTGTGTGTGCGAGGTGCGATGGAATCGAGGCTCGTTTGAGCCGTAGCTATGCCAAAGAGTTCAGCGGAAGCAATCGTCGCGGCGACAACGTGGCTGGCGCGATGGCGACATATTCTGTGCATTGCGAGCTGGCGCGCGATATGCACTGATGATTTTTGCCGGCCAACCTGTCGTTGGCCGGTTCCCGCCCGGTGTATCTCTCAATGTGGAAACTGAGGGGCGAAAACCATCGGGCGGGGTTTGATTTCGGTGACAGTAAACAAAAGAATAATAGAACAAAAATATGAGCAACGACATCAGTTTGACTGGGCCTGCCATTGTTATTAAGAATGACTGCATCAGACCCTGGAATATCGGGGCGAATTATCTGATCCGGACCGTGACGATGATTGACACGGGCCGGCTGGTGGAGGTGACGCCGATGGAACTGGTCCTTGAGGATGCGGCGTGGGTTGCGGATACCGGTCGTTTTTCGGATGCGCTGAAAAAATCGGAGTTCAGCGAGGTGGAGCCGTTCCCTGCCGGCCGGGTCATCATCGGTCGAGGATCGATTATCGATGCGGTTGAAATCTCCAACCTTCCGATGAAACAGAAATGAACGCCACAATGCTGCGCGCCGGATGGTCGTGGTCGTGGTCGAGGACGTGGTCGAGGTCGGGGTCGGGATCGTGGGCGGGGTCGGGGTCGTGGTCGTGGTCGTGTTCGAGGTCGAGGGCGAGGGTGACATAAACAAAATCGAGACTTGGCAACCTGCGTTAGTGGTGGCCTATTTATACAATGAGCGCATACATATACATTATAATTGGTATCTGTTGGTTGTTGAGCATTGTTGGTATAACAATGTTTTTGAGAGAATGCAATCGGCGACCGTGTCCTGCGTGTCGTGGTATCGGGAGCCGATATTGTCGGGTGTGCGATGGGGAGGGAGTATTGTGAGGATACTCGATCTGTACGCGGGCGCGGGTGGAGAGCGGAGACGGGCGCGCATCGAGGCGCGTGGTCACACGTACGTCACGCTCGATCTGGACCCGAGGTTCGGGTGCAATCTGACTGCGGACATGTTGGCCGTTGCCCTCGTTCCGGCGGAGTTCATGTATCACAACGGGTATTTCGACCTCATCTGGGCGTCACCGCCGTGCGAGGCGTTCTCTGTCGCATCGATTGGACATCACTGGACCGGTGGAAAAGGGGCGTATGTTCCGAAAACGACAGAAGCTCGTTTGAGCCAGGAGCTTGTCGTGGCGACCTTGAGATTCATCTCGTGGATGAATCCGCGTGGCTGGATCATGGAGAACCCTCGTGGTGTGTTGCGGAAACTACCCTGTGTGCAAGGAATCCCGATGCAGACAGTCACGTATTGTCGGTACGGCGATACATCGATGAAACCGACGGACCTGTGGGGTAATGTTCCGGGATGGATTCCTAGGCCGATGTGTTGCAACGGACATCCTGATCACGATGCAGCGCCGAGAGGAGCGAGGACCGGGACTCAGGGAAAAGGTGGATCGGCGGAGCGTGCTGTCGTTCCCTGGCAATTGTGGGCGGACGTGATCTACTCGATGGAACAATCTCTATGAACACCCCCGAGCCGATTGCCTGGCGCGTCAAATCTGTGTACGGGATCAAGCTCATTGTTTTTGCGGTGACAGAATCAAAAGCAAAATTCAAAGCGTGGAAGGTTTTGGACTCGGAAGGTTGGCCACCCCTTTCGATAGAGCGCGCTCCTGAATACGACCAAAGCTATCTCCGCAACAGACCGACACTTTCTTTCGACGAATGAACGCTCGCTACCTGATGATTATTGACCGGCGCGAATGGCCCGAGTTTTGGAGGGACGTCCGCCAGCGATTTTACGCGGACAGATTCAACCGACGGCTTAAACTGCGGCTCATTTCCTTTCGGCGAAGTACCACAACCATAAACCATAAACAAAAATGAAATTAACTATTCAATCCAAAGAAAATGCACAAGTCATTGTTGATTTGTTCAACGCGATCATCACCGGAAACGAGTCTGAGGGTGCGACCCCGTTGAGCATCTACGACGAGGACAAGCATATCTGTTCTCTCGTCGGGAAAAGCGGTGAGCAGATTCTGGAACTGATCATCGAGCGCGAGGTCGGGGACAAGCTCCAGGAGGTTGGCCATCCAGCCCCTTCCCCCAAGAGCCTCTAAACCCGCTCTCCGCTATCGACACACCAAATCCGCATTCAAATCGCTCCACACGGCATTTCTGAGCGATTACGACACATCCACATGAGAGCGTTGCATCCTCTTTCTTGTCCGTTCCCCAACCCCCCGCACAGCGTCGGCCTCAAAGCCGGCAAGCGTAGTGCGGTTGGGGTTGGTACCCTCTCCCATTAGAGGGAGGGTAATGTTTATCTTTAGAATAAAGTAGAAGGGGGGATGCATAACCGATTGGTAAAAGGTAGGACTATTTGCTTTGGTTACTTGACAGGAAGCGTTCGGGTGTTTAGGGTAAGTAGGAAGTGATTGGATGTTCGAGATAACAAAAACCATATGAGCTACTTGGAAAACGGGACAACATTGAGGTCGCAGTTTAGCGAGATGGATCCGAAGCGCCATCATCGTGAGATGGAGGAATCGGAACTATTGGCCCACATCGCCGGGAAGTTGGGATGCGATTTGGAGCGGGCGTCCAGAGCGTTCGATTCCATGCGGAACACCAAGAGTCGCGTCTTGGTGTTCGACGCAGTTCACGGGCAATGGAGGGGTTGTGACTGGAAACCTGCGGACAAGGCGGCGTTCGAGCAGATGCTCAGGGACGACCAGCGAGCATTGGAGCGGAAATCAATCCACGAAGCGAAGGAAAGGAGACAGCTAGAAGCAAACGTCGAGAAGCTGTTGGCCCGCGTGGAGAAGTTGGAGAAGAACCGTGAGCATCTGCTGGCTCGTGTCGAGTCTCTGGAGCAGATGGCCGACCAATCCGACGTCAGCGACAATCCTGGCAAAAAGGGATTCCTTGAGAAGAAGGCTCAGGACCGATTGGAGCAAAAGCAAAAACAGCCGACCCGTGAAGAGCAACAGGCGGCGAGTTTGGCAAAAGCGTTGAGCATGGATTGGAAAAACCAGCCTCCTGCCCCAGAATACGTCCGCCCAAAGACGTTCTCTTCAGGCCCAAAAGCCACCGATTCAGGCCCGAAACGTGTCTGGCGCGAGGATTCAGGAGACGGGCGCGAGGATTCCGGCGACGGCTACGCGGAGACGATAAAAAAACATTGGCAAGAGGCTTGACGCGATTCTCGGCAACTGCGACACTGTTTGAGCAATCGGGACTAGAGCGGATGGAGAGCGTCCGACAGGGTCAGGCATGTTTCCCTTGATGAACACCCGGTTGCAGCAAATTTTAATGAAAATTTACACGGCCAAGGATGCAGCGAAAATGATGTGCATCTGCACTGAGACTCTTCGCAGGATTGTCCGGCATGACGGAATCCAGCACAGGAGGATTGGCCGACGGATTTTGTTCACCGATTCCGACATCGCAGCGATTCTTGAATCGAGGCTGATGACCGGCGCGGTGAACCCATACGCACGAAAAGTAAAACAAGAGAACAAAAGTACAGAAAATGAGCACAAACCCAGACTACACAGTGACAGTTCAGCAACCGTTGACGGTCAGCCCATCTGACGCGACGACGTTCTACGACAGGATTAACTCGCCGCTCGATGCGGTGAAGACGATGGGCGATTGGATTGCCCATAGCGGAATGTTCGGATGCGTCAAACCGGAACAGGGATATGTCCTCGCTCTGGAATGCTTGGCGAACAGGCAGACTCCTTTGGCTTGGAAGACGCAGAATCACCTCATCAACGGCAATATCACGATGAAGAGCGAGGCAATGCTCGCTGGGATGATGAACGCGGGATGGGACATCGACTGGATTCAGTTCGATGCGACCGCAGCGATTGCCGACCTCTCTAAAGGAACCAAGAAGGTCCGGGTCGAGTTCACTGCGGCTGATGCGAAGCTCGCCGGGATGTTGCCGGCAAAGCCTGGTAGCGGGTGGGCCAAGTTCCCCGCCGAGATGCTGCGTGCGCGCGTCATCAGCAAAGCGACACGTATGCTGGATCCGCGCATCACCCAAGGTCGATACACACCGGAGGAGGTGGCCGACTTCAGTGGTAGTCCATTGCCGGCACAATCGATTCCTGCGGTAACGGTTCAACCGGTCGCTCCATCCGCCACCGTCAACCAGTACACACTGGTCGATAAGCTGGAAATCATCCTCGAAGAACATGCGGAAATAGCGAACAGATTCTTGATCTACAAGAACCTCATCAACGAGGGCCAGAACTTCAGGGACGTATCTTCAAAGGTTGCATCGATGATTGTCTGTGACGCAGATGGATTCATCAAGAAGGCGTATTCGTTTTCTGCGGAATCGAAAGGAGCACAATGAACCATCACACAGTCGTCGGTCGGATCATCAATGAAACAATGCCGGCAGAGAAGTATCACGCGGTCCAGGCTCTATCGAAGTCGATGATGGCCAAGCTGCTGAAATCGCCTGCCCATTATCGAGCCGCACAGGAGGAGCGCCAAGAGCCGTCGAAGGCGATGCAACTTGGCACTGCCATCCACACCGCTGTCTTGGAGCCTGACCTGTACACCGATGTTGTGGCCGTGACCCCCGATGGTATCGACGGACGCACCAAGGAGGGCAAAGCGTGGAAGGACGCTAACAAGGACCGCATCTGTCTCAACAATACGGAGAACCGCGATGTGCAGGGTGTTGCTCGCTCGATCCGCAGTCATCCATTCTGGTCCATCTACCAAGCTCCTCATCGCATCGAGGCGAGCGTGTTCGGGCTGGACGCGGATACCGATATCGCGATCAAGGCTCGTCCTGATCTGTGGGTGGAGGACCATACCGTCGTCGACATCAAGACAACCGATGACGCTTCACCTGAAGCATTCACTCGTACCGTCCTGAACTTTGGATACCATATCCAAGCGGCGCATTACTTGGCTATGACCGGTGCCGATCATTTCGCTTTTGTCGCTGTCGAGCGCACCGCTCCATACGCTGTCGGGGTCTATCGTCTCGACTCGGAATGGTTGCAGGCCGGCGAGAATATGCGGCGCAAGGCGATCACGTTGTTGCACGAATGCCAGGCACTGGACAAGTGGCCTGCGTATCCGACAACTACGCAAACTCTTTCATGCCCAAAGTGGGTGTTAAACAAGTCGGAAAACTAAATCAATAAATAAGTATTATGTTCAAAGTCAATCGACAGGATGGTGCCGCGCAATTCATCAACACCGAGGGCGATTTCGTCGTCACCGTCTCCAAGGTGGAGGAGGCGCTTGATAACAAGGGTCGCGAAGTGTGCAAGGTGACGTTCAAGACCGACGACGGATCCTCGACCAGCGACCGGTTCATCAACCAGGAGAACACTTGGTTCCGCGTGAACCAGTTGGTTGCGGCGACCAACCACAATGTTCCTGACGGGACCGAGGTCGATTTCCTCGGCAAGAAGGGAAGTTTTGGTGAGTTCATCAAGGCGATGACTGGCCTGAAGCTCATCATCGTTGCTCGTTTTGAGGAGTACGTTGATCAGGCCGGCGAGAAGAAGAAGATCATCCGGGTAAAGAACATGAAGGCTGTCGCTCCGGTCGCCGCCGAGGACAACTTGCCGTACTAAGTGATACAGGAGGGGAGCGCATTCTTTTGCAACGCTCAATAAATTTTGTATCTATGAATGTAAAACTAGTGGCGATAACAAAGCCGATCGATGATATGTCGGCATCCGACTTTATCTCATATTGCGCGCGTGTCAGCAATCCATCGAACCAGAACAACACCCTGACCAGTCCGAAGTTGTTGGCCTACTGTATCAAGAACGGACACTGGAGTGTCTTTGAGCAGGCCAGTTTCACGGTCGAGATCGTGACAAGCAGAGCTATATCCGCCCAGATACTCAGGCACAGGAGCTTTTCGTTCCAAGAATTCTCCCAAAGATATGCGGTCGCAACAGAGTTCGAGCCTGTTGAGTTTAGAACGCAGGACTTGAAGAATCGACAGGGTAGCGGTGATGTCATAAATGACTTGGGCATAAAATGCACATTTGATGATACTGTTCGCTTTTGCGAAACCACATATCTGAGGATGATTGGTGCAGGCGTATCCAAGGAAACCGCCCGCATGATCCTTCCGCTCTGCACGCAGACGACCTTGTACATGACCGGCAATGTCCGTTCATGGATCCACTATCTGGAGCAGCGATGCGCGAAGGGCACGCAGAAGGAGCATCGATTGATCGCGGAAACTATCCGCGATGAAATCTTTGCGGTTCAATTTCCAGCAATCCATGAAGCATTGAATTATGAAAAGAACTGATATCAAGACATTGATCGAGGCGATGCGGATCATATCCGAAGGGATACAGAGCGAGGGGGGAGTGGCCAACGCTGCGATTGCCGAGGCGGCGGATAGGTTGCAGGAGCAGAATGATTATATCGAGAAATTAGAACGGGTTGGTGACGACCTTTCTATTTTTGCCGCCAATCCTGCGATGTATCCGCAAAATCAAGTACTTAAACCTGTCAAAGCATGGGGCAAACTTGAGGAATACAAGCCGTGAATACGCCAAACATCATTGACACGATAGCAGACCAGCGTGATGAACTGCGTGATGAAAACGTCAGGTTGAAAGCCCACATCAAGCGGCTGGAGAAGGCGGGGGATGATATGTACAATCTTCTTAATAATTGCGACGAAGCCTACCGTTGGTACAAAGTGAATGAATCCAATCCATGAACCACACCCCTAGAACCAATGAGGCCATTGTCACCAACGAAGAGGGACCGTGGGTCAGTGCCGCATTCGCTCGAACTATGGAGATTGAGTTGGGCGCAGCAACCGAGCGCATCAAATTGCTTGAGAACGGATTGATCAAAATGGCGCTCAATAAATTGAACCCGCCGGGAGGATTTCCCTATGAACAAAAGCAGCAAAACAACTGACAAAATCAAGACCGTCCGGCATACGTTCCCTTGTGTTGAATCGGTGCGTCGAGTTCCGCTATCCGGTGGTCGAGCGGTCACGGTATGGCGCGACAGGACAGCAGACCCGATCAAGGCCGGGTACGACGACGAGGACATCGTGATGAGTTGCATCGCTAGCGCCGGCGACGACTTGGATATGATTTGTCAGTTGGCCAAGCTCAAGGGCGTGAAGGCTGTCGAGATCAACTGGCCCGGTGGAACAGGAGCGATCATCCGTAACTGAACAACATCATGGAAGACATCGTTGCAGACACAATCAATGAGCGCGGCAAGATATACGGTGAACCGCACCTGAGCCATTCCAACATCGGGTTGGCTTGGTCAGGACTCATCCAACAGTATTACGGAATCAAACTGCCAGGGCCGATGCCATCGCATCTGGTCGAGTTGATGATGGTTGCTTTCAAAATCAACAGGTCCGTCAGGGTTTTCCACCCTGATAACTATGTGGACCTCCGGGCATACGCAGGTTTCGCGGAACACGCACAAAAAAACCCAGGTCAAGAGTACAAACCAAAAGCATGAAATACATCAAACGAACAATCAAATGGACCGTTGGAAGAGAGAAAGAACCACTGTTCGATGAACTTGCAACGGAAATCGAGATCACGGACGAAGCGGGTGGTGAATTTGTTGAAGTAAAACAGCACATCGAAGGAAACGGAAAAATCCAGATTGACCAGGAAGAGTGGCCGGCAATCAGGGAAGCAATCAATTGTGCGGTGAAACTTTGCAGGAAATAATACACATGAAAGAAAAAACCAAAAGCACAGTGATCACAATCGACGCGACCATCCATGAAGAGATGCGAAAGTATTGTGTCGAGAACGGCATTAAGATCGGGTTCTTTGCCAGCCAAGCATTGCGAGTGGCAATGATTGGAAAGACGCCAGAGGTCAAGGTCGAGTCAGGCGAGTAGCATGAACATCCCGGTCGTCTCGAATGGCGACCGGGATTCAATCTCCTAAAATTATGAATCTGAGAGAGTACCAAAAGAAAGCGGTTGAGTGGGCCACCAAGTCCGATGGTTTGATCATAGCTCCTGCCGGTAGCGGAAAGACCTGGATAGCGGCATCAATCATCAAGCATTACCACAAGCTGAATCCCGATTGGCTGTTTGGATGGACCGCTCCAACGATCGAGACGTGTCAGCAGGGACGGGTATCACTAAGCGTTGCGGGGATTCCTGATGGAGTTGTGGATATCCGGTGTCCACATGAGTCGGTGGATTTCAGCAAGAAGAACCTGCTCATCGTTGACGAATGTAAACACAGCCCAGCGGTCAGTTGGAAGCGCATCATCGAGTCGTGCAACGGACTTCGATACGGATTCGATGCGACCCCTTGGAGCGATGATGATGATCGGAACAGGGTCACCCGTTCGTTGTTCCGGGAGTCAATCTACGAGATCTCTCGAAGCGACATCGGCGATTCATTGGCCGACGCCTACCTGGAGATCAGCGACGCCACCGACCTGAACATCCAGACCAAGATCGACGACAACATCGACCGGCTGTTCCAGGCTCGCCGCAGGTACATGCGGATCAGCGATGAAGACCTGAAGAAGATGTGCGCTTGGGAATCGCTGGTGGACATCGGTATCTGCCAGAACAAGGAGAGGAACCGGTATGCGGTGCAGTATGCTCTGGACCATCTGGACATGCAGACACTCATCCTGATCCCGCGTATCACGCTTGGAGAGCAGTACGAGGCGAGCATACCGAACTCTCGCTTGGTGCATTCCAAGATCGGGAAGAAAGACAGGCGCTCGTACATGGAAGAGTTCAAGGCCGGAAATCTCAGGACCATGATCGCCACCTCATTGGCCGACGAAGGATTGGATCTGCCCAACGTCGAACTGCTCATCATGGTGAGCGGAGGTCGATCTTCGCAGAAGACCATCCAGCGGGCGAGCCGCGCGCTTCGTAAAACAGAAACAAAAAACTGTGCGACAATCGTGGACTTTTCAGACAAGTTCCATCCTATCGGAGCGTTCCATGCTAAGAAGAGGATGAAGAACTACCGTGAACTTGGCTGTATATTTATTACAAAATGAGCGAATCAACGACGAACGAAACAACCGCGACACCAACCGAGAACGTGGTTTACTTGATCGGCGAGCTACGAGCGATCAGTCGAAAGACAGAGACAAAGACAGGGGCATTGATGGTCAGGAGATCCATCTCGATTGCTCGTCACTGGACTGATATCGAAGGCCGGTTCCATGAAGACTACGACGAGTTCGAGTTGTCGTCATGGGGTCAGGTCGCAGAAAAGATTCTTGATATCGGCAACGGCGCGTTGGTGCGCGTCAAAGGCCGGGTCAAAGTTGAGAAATGGAGCGAAGGTGGAGATACAAAAAGTGCGGTACGCATCGCGGCGGAAAACGTCACGGTGCTGTGTTTCTAAAAGGAGCGAATGAAAAAACAAATCGTAGCGTGTGATCCAGGTGTCGGCGGCGGATTTGCCATCAACACCCCGGACGGAATCATCCTGATGGCGATGCCCGAGTCGTTGCCCGACATCCATCAGATCCTTATCGGGTTCAAGATGGCGGAATCTCAGTTCTGGGTGGAGAAGGTTCCAAAGTTCGTGTGCAAGCTGACGCCTGCTGCGAGCGTGGCGACCCTGCATGAGAACTACGGTATCGTCCAAGGACTAGCGTACTCTCAAGGATACGGACTGCACCGGGTCGAGCCGAAGATCTGGCAGGATCCACTTGGTCTTGGTGGACGGAAATCGTGTGCGACCAGTGCAGAGTGGAAGCGGAAGCTGCGCGCAAAGGCACAAGAACTGTATCCACATCTCGACGTGACGCTTAAAAACTCAGACGCATTGCTCATCCTTCACCACGCCCTCGGCGGCGGTCGCTAAAAACAACAAAATGAAAAACGATATCTCCCATCGACAGTTCTTGAAAGATGCACCCAAACTTATCGACTATGCGATCATTCGCGGCTGGATGAGCAGGCCGAAGCCAAAGCAAGACGCTGATGGCCCCTGTTCTACGGACGCGATTTCCCATCTCGATGACGATGAAATTCAGGAACCTAGCAAACAGCGCAGTAGAAGTTGAACTCATATCAGATGATGTTGAGATACTGATAGGTGAGACGAAGTGGCCCGGCGTGGCTTATATCCAAGATGGAAAACGAAAGATACACGTCACCACTAGAGCCAGGTTCAAATCAAGGTTCGTGCCGATAGATGCGACACCCTGATCTATACATAGATGCACAGAGCAAGCTCTTTGCGAAGTTTCAGACGCGCTCCATACGCATACATCATTGGAGCAAGTACCTGATGACACCCAAAGAGCTTGCCCTCCTTTTCGGAAAGCTGGAGAAATCAAATTCTGTTCTTCGAGAGATAGCCAAGACCGATCTTGGCAAAAGCGGAGAACTAGCGCGCAAACAACTTGGAATCGAATGAATCAATCAAATGTGGACCGCGCGAGAGCGTGGTTGAGGAACACCCCTGGAGCCGTCACCGGGCAGAACGGTCATGGAGCGACCTTCGCCGTCGCCACATCGCTGGTGCATGGCTTTGAGCTATCGCATGGAGACGCGGAAGCGTTGTTCAACGAGTACAACTCGAAATGCGTGCCACCGTGGAAACCGCACGAACTGGCCCACAAGCTGGTCGAAGCGTCGAAGGTGGCACACGATAAGCCGAGAGGATGGCTCTTGTCCGCGCAGAGCGGCACGCCTGTATCGACCACCGGCAAGTTCATCGTCAAGAAGCCGACCCAGCCGGTTCCGGTTCCTGCAACGCGATTCTCCATCGCTGACTTCCTCAAGGCGTGCTTTGAACCGGATGAAGTGGTCTGCATCTGCAACGACATCATCTGCGACGAGGCTGGCAACGGAAGGCCGGGGTCGAAGGGTACGTTCCTGACCCGCGACAACTGGATATCCAAGCACTTCACGGATCCCATCAGCTCGATGTGGACGAGCCAAGAGAGCCGTGGCTCCTATGTCCGGGTCAATCCGTGCAGCGACGAGAGCGGATCCGATTCTGGCGTCTCAGCGTATCGCCATGTCCTCGTTGAGATGGACGAGAAGTCCAAGGACGAACAATGGACCGTCCTCAGTGAATCCAAGTTGCCGATGTCCGTGGTCATTGATTCAGGCGGCAAGAGCCTGCATGGATGGGTCAGGGTCGATGCAGCGGACAAAGCGGAATGGACAGAGCGCAGAGACATCGTTTATCGACACCTCGAAGCCATTGGTATCGACCCAAAGAACAAGAACGCGAGTCGGTTCTCTCGTCTTGCCGGCGCGATGCGTGATGGCAAGGAGCAGAAGTTGCTGGCCATCAATGTCGGGTCGATCACTTGGGAAGCGTTCACCGACTATCTGGAGTCTCAGGACATGCCCCAGGAGTTCACGCTTCAGAGCATCCTCGATTACGACCCGGAGAACGACCCTGACAATCTCATAGGAGATCGATGGCTTAGGCGTGGTTCATCGCTCCTGTTCGTCGGACAGAGCGGTTGCGGCAAAAGCTCGATGGTGTTCTACCAAGGACTGAAGTGGGCCATTGGTTCGGATTGGTTCGGCGTGCAACCTGTGCGGCGGTTGAAGGTCGCATTCGTGCAGGCTGAGAACGACATCGCGGACCAGCATGACAGCCTCAAGGGAGCGGCTCAGTCTGTGTTTGGTACCCAGAACTGGGTCGATGGATTGAAGAGCGCCGACATGCTGTTCTTTCGCGAGACGGTACGTACCGGCGCAGACTTCGCCACAATGCTCCGTAGGATGATCAGGAAGACCAAGGTGGACATCGTGTACGTCGATCCGTTGTTGTCGTACATAGGCGGGAATCCTGCGGACATCGAGGTATGCGCGAACTTCACCCGCCATCTGCTTCAGCCGATCATGATCGAGACTGGAGTCATCATCGTCCTGGTGCATCACTTCCCCAAGCCAAAGGGCAAGGACGAGAAACCCGAGAGCGTGGCAGACATGGCCTACTCTGGCTTTGGTTCATCCGACCTGACCAACTGGGCGAGAGAGGTCATCGTGATGAAAGAGATCGGGTTCAATCATCCTCGGCGATTTGTTCTTGGGATGGCGAAGAGGTCTGAGCGATCCGGGATGAAGGACAAAGAAGGGAACAAGTGCGGATCGATCATCATCCAGCGAGGAGTTGGAACCGTGTCCTGGGACTACGCTCCACCCGAGGTCTTCAAGGTGGATAAAGCTGCTGGCAAGAAACCTTGGAAAGGAAAGTTCAATAAATACTAATATGCGTGTCCTGGTCGCATGTGAATATAGCGGAACGGTTCGTGATGCCTTCCGAAAACTTGGCTGGTATGCGATGTCCTGCGACCTCCTTCCAACTGACGTGCCTGGAGAACATCATCAGGGTGACGTTCGAGAACTGATGGCGCAACCGTGGGACATCATTATCGCGTTCCCGCCATGCACCTATCTGTGTTCATCGGGGATGCACTGGACCACCAGAGGTCTGCGCGACCCGAAGCTGACTGAAGACGCATTGGACTTTGTGCGATACCTTCTTGGTGCTGACTGCAAACACATCGCAATCGAAAACCCTGTCGGAGCAATCTCAACACGAATCCGCAAACCTGACCAGATCATACATCCGTGGCAGTTCGGACACCCTGAATCCAAGACAACTTGCTTATGGATCAAAAATCTACCGTTACTAGTTCCGACAAACGTGCTGCAAAAACCAGCAAGCGGGAGATGGGAAAACCAAACACCAAACGGGCAAAACAAACTTGGTCCATCAAAAGACAGATGGAAACTCCGGTCGGCCACGTATCAGGGGATAGCGGACGCGATGGCCAATCAGTGGAGCGAGTTCGTATTGTCTTCGCCTCCGACTGCAAACCATGCCCCGATTGCGGAGAACCTTTTTGCGTGGTCTGCCAGCAACACTACGCCGATTGCGAATGTCCAGGGCCAAGCAATGCCGAGGATGACGGGTGGGAACTCGTCGAAGAAAATGGCGTGCTCTACGGAATACGTCCTGTCACAACTTAAGCGTAGCTAGACTTCTTTTCTCTAATCGCTCGTCGGCGACCTTTAGCGGCAAGCGATTGGAACTTTTCCTTGCCGAGTTTTTTGCGACCGATTGATGCCGCGAGAGCAGCAGGGTCTTTGACACCTTTCTTCTCAAGAGAGCCGATAAGTTTCTCGTAACGGCCTCCACCACCAAGTTTCATTTTATCCATAAAATTACCAGGCTTTGCAACTCCAGTGACGAGGAGTTGTTTTATCATTCGCAGTATCGCAGTTGTGTCTCGCTCGGAAATTCTTTCTACGACCGGGATTGTTCTTTTTGATGGTCATATCCGGGTCACCGAACCTTACCTTAACAACATTTCCATTGTCGTTCTTCACGTACACGGCGCTCTTCTTGCGCTCGCCAGGAGTGTAGAACGGTTTGTTGAGCGACACCTTCTTTCCTTGATAGGTGTTACCTTTTTTTGAGAGAGAGGTCATGGCTTGATTTTTGGAAATCCTTTGTCTGAATAGACCGAGATTTTCTTTTTCATCCTGTTGCGACGAGAAATGAGCGACTGCTTCATCTTACGATTAGGATCAAGCGATTGCACCGGAGCAACGAACGGGTCAGCAACGAAGTCGCTCATTTGGTTGGCCTCCTATTTGCGTCAATGTTCATGGTATAGATTTCGTCCGCTTCTGGAGAATCAGGACCAAACCTATCAACCATATAGTTTGAAAACCCGCTGATCATGTTTTTTGCAGTTGTTGGATCAATGCGATTGATTGGAGTGATTGCCAGTTTTCTAAGTTCAGGAGTTGTAAGAATATAAGAAGCAATCGCGTATTTGATTTTCTGGCTTCGACCAGCAATGGAGGCCAATTCATTTGCTGCTCCAATTGTTCCGATTCCAGTCATTCCGCGCGTTGCAGCACCGGCAACGGCTCCAGCACCGCGAGCAACAACGTCAATCAATGGAGAATTCGGAGAGAGATCCCCACCGGCCTTTTCAATCGCATAAAGGTTTCTTAGAGTTGATTCTAATGTATTCAATTTGTCTGGACCAAGCACAGCCTCAGAAATCCCGCGCATGCTTCCAGCTTTTCCAATAGGCGATTCTGGAAGTATTTCCTTCAATAGATTATTTGCGCTGATTCTACCTTGTCCGGTAAAGCGTGAAAGGAGGTCATTGACAAAATTAAACTGCAAATCATTGATGAGCTTTGGATTGTTTGTTGCAATGATATGCATCGCCTTTTCAGTCTGAGCAGGACTGAATGTTTTGCCGTCCATTATCGACCTCATGAACGTGGATGGATTCTGCTCTATGATTGCAGAAAGACCGTCTCCATCCATTTTCTGCAAAGCTCCGATAACAGTTCCATTGTATTGATTTTGAAGTTTCTGAGACTTGGCAAAAGCATCTACAATTTTATCAGTCACATCTTTTGATGGGTTTGCTCCAAGTGCATCGAACAGAAGCGCCGGGTCATCAACAGATAGATTTGAGATGATTTTTTTAGGATCAAGTTTTGACAGTGCGTTTTGCTTTTTTGCAATACCTACGATGTTGTTATAATTCGGAAAAAACTCAGCACGGATTTCCGGTGCAAGAGAGTCGATTCCATTCAGCAATTGGCCGGCGGACATTTCACCAGAAATAGAATTTCTTGCCGCATGCCCAATCTCGTTGAACAGATATTCGGATGCGGCATCAGTGATTGCTTTTGCCCTTGCAGGAGGAACAGATTTTTTCAGTTCAGCCAAGAACGAAGGACCATCAGCAGAGCGAAGTTTTGAGGCAAGAGACGCAGGACCAATTCCACCTTCAGGTCCAAAATCTTGAAGGATTTTGTCCATCATTGGATTATCGAATGTTGCGTACTTCTGCTTGGTCAACGCATTCGCCTGTTGCAGGTCGGTCTTCAGAGTGCTTCCAGGAAGCGAAGCTATTCCGGCTTCAATGTCTTGAGATACAGCTTTGTAAAGCTGCTTCTTTTGATAGTCGCTTACCCCTGGAAAGATTGTGTCATTTCCGATTGAACCACCAACCTGGGTGCGAAAATTACGCATTCCCTCAAGGGTTTGATTTTCAGAAAACTTTGGAATCGATCCGCTAAACCTTCCGGTTCCAACAGGGAACATTGGGGTTACCGCCTTGGTTGATGCTGTTTCAACTTTAGGAATCAACCTTCCAAACGCATCAAGAATGTTTGAAAATTGCTCCGGCTTTTCAATGTCCTGTTGAACCGTTTGTATTCCAAGGTCTTCACTCCACTTTTTTGTATTTCCAGTAGGAATATCAACTGTCGTATAATCTGGATTTGATGTTACCTTTTGAAACGCCTTTGTCTCTTCTGCTTTCAAGTCAGAAAACGTGCCTTGAATTTCAGATCTAACTTTAGCACCAAAACTAGTTGGAGTTGCTGAAGTTCCGGGAACCAATGCAAGAGCATCGTTTTGAACCTGCTTGAAGGCTGATTCAATTGCTGGATGCAATTCCTTTGAAGCGGCTTCGATAGCATCTCTTGATGGCTTAGACAAATCTCCAATCTGCTGACGAAGGGTAGCAATGGTGTGCTTTGCAAGATCGTCCGCAGTGACTCCTGTATTTTTAAGTTGAGTAGCAGAAAATGCAATTTGCCTTTTAAGTGCATCTTTTGCTTCTGAAGACAGTTCCAGTCCAGACTGAATGTTTTTGATTTCGTTGGCCAATTGAGGGGTTCCAATTGCCTCGCCAACACCAACGGGAACTTCTATTCCGGTTGTATCTTGAATAATTTGACGCGCAGACGATGCATCAAGCTGTGACACTGAAGCATTTCCAAATGGACGAAACGCGGTTGTCGCTGCTTTTTTGGGGCTAAAGCTAAGAACATTTTTTGCTACCTGGTATGCGGTTGGAAGATATCGTTCAGCCAATGATGCAGTTCCACCAAGCAAACCTCCAAGTCCGGTAGATGCAGTAATTCTTCCAATAGGACCAAGCTCGCCTTCTTTTGCAGGCTGAAACCCTGATAATGCTTCTTCTGTTGCTTGCTGCGCCGCGCCGGAAACGCTTCCTCTTGCAGCGGTAGCTAGTATTTTTGGAACAGTCTTTCCAGCCAAAGCGGTTAGAGCAAGTTCAGCTGGAAGAAGCTCTGGTGCTGCAACTCCTGCACCTAACGAAGCAATTTTTCCAAGAGCTTTAGCTGCGTCTCCGTAGTTAGGAAACAGTGTTGTATCTCGAACATCTTCTGCGGTTGTTCCGGGAGGAGCTGAAATTGAACCGGTTTGACGCTGGTAAGAAATCTTTCCTTCTCCTTCGCGCCGGCGCATCTCGCCAACACTGGCCGACTGATTCACCGCACTCTGCAATTGTTCAGCAGAGCCTGGGTCAGCGACAGGAGTGGATGAAGGCGATTGTTGAGTAATGCTCTTAAAAACCTCCTCAAGTTCCTGCTCCGTCGGAGGGCTATCTCCGGTCATATCAATTGTTTTTCCAGATGACGGATCAGTTACGCTGTAGGTAGGCATAATAATTATCGAACTTTAACGTCAAACCGACCAACTTTAGCACCACCACCAGCAGGCTGGCCCACCGATGGAGTGGCGGGGGTAGCGACGCCTGGATTAGTGTCCTGGACATTCATTTCTCCAATCATTCCCAATGGAGATTTCATTCTATCTTTTGCGTTTTGGAACAAACCCTTTAACTCACGAAGACTTTGTTTAACTTGATCCGGACTAGAGGTTACATAGCTTGTCTTTATGAGTTCTTCAGCCCTGCGCGCGTCTGCGTCAGTTAATCTTCCCTGTTCAGAAAGAAGACCGCGAGAAACTAGCGGAGTCAAAGATCCGAGTTGCTGACTTATGCGGATTTGTTGCGGACTTAGCCCTGCACCAGTTTTAGAAAGAAGAGGAATTTTTTGAACAACAGATCTAGCTGCTCCCATTGTGCTGAAAGCTGCATCAATGTCGGAATCTGTAATTTTATCTATAAGACCAATCGCTGTATTAGCCGACTTGATTCCATTAAAAATTTGAGTTTGAACCGCTTGAGGAAGAGCTTTCTTGAACTCAAATTCACCAGAAGTACCAACAATGATGTCCTGACCGTTCTTTGTAGCAACGGATTTGAGAACTTGAAACTTGGCGTCTTTTTGGTCGCTTGGAGCGTTTTGCCAATCAAAAAGAGCAGCAGTCATTGGCGACTTGGATGCTTTTTTGGCATTCATTGCCTGAATTGCTTGAAGCTCAACTTCAGGAGTCAATCCAAGTGCCTTAATAGCTTCTTCGCTTCCAAGGCCAGCTACCGATGAAATCTTAGATGCTCTTAAAAGCTGTTCTCTCTCAAGACGCTTCCTTTCAATCAACTCATCATCAATGATGTATTCCCCTTCAGGGGTACGTGTCAAAGCGTTGAATTCACGAGCATCGGCATATCGTTCTGTTTCACGTTTATCTCTAAAAGCAGCAAGTTTTGACTGCTGTTTTATAAGTTCAGCGCGTCTGGAATACTGTTCCAGTCCGCTCATTGCTTTGTTTGCTTCTTGATTGAAAGTCTTGGACTTAAATCTAGGAACAACAGGCAATGCTGCTCCAACCTCTCCGCTATTTAAGAAGGTTGAATAATCATTATTAAACTTCTGATAAAGATCAAACTCATTAACTTGAGCTTCTTGCTCTTTCATTGCCTCTCCAAGAGCATTCTGCTGAATCTTGTTCTGAAGGTCAGCACTCCTCTGCTGCATAACCTGTTGAGCAGTCTGCAACTGAAGCTGATCCATCATCCGCTTCTGTGTCTGCGCGCGGTCGTACAACGATGCGCCAAGCTGAAATGCTTCAAGAGTATTGTCGGCCATAAGAATTCAATTAGTATTTGTATCAATAATTCCCATAACCAGAGGAACCAGACGGCTGACTGTATAGATTCTGAGATGGGCCGTTCATCATATTGTCAACATTCCCGTAGTTGTACGGAGCAGATTGTCTTCCTCCACCCAAAGACTGCTGCATCATCGCGCCACCATAAAAACCACCAGCACTTGAAATAGCACTTCCAAATGCAGACATCGTTGGATCAGGCATCGCAGCTACCTGTGCAGCTTGCAAATCTCGACCATACTGAGCCTGTTGCTGTTGCTGCATCACACCGACGCGCTGTGCCGGCGTGATGAACATGCTGCTGGTCGAGAACGGCTGGACCATTCCATACGCACGCTGCTGCTGGATAAAGCTCTGGGCCTGCTGCAATCCTTGGTTCTGGATCTGCATGCCTGTCAATCCAAGGTCGCGAGCAGTCAACGATCGGCCCATCCCACTCGCACCACCAAAACCACCCGACAAAGCTCGCCCAGCGGTTGACCGTTGAACCTGTGAAGATATTTCCGGCGAGATTTCGCCTCGCAAAGACGCTCCTATGTTTGATCCTGCCTGTGCAATCAACTGGTCGTAACCAGGGATGGCCCGCCGAAGCTGTTCCTCAAGAACGCTCTGGTCAGCAGTCGTTGTCTTTCTTGCAAGTTCTGACGCAGAAGACAATGAGCCAAGGTTTTGCTTGATAGCATCTTTCTGCTCGGCGGCAAAATTGATTGGCTTAAATTCTGGAACATTTGGCTTGCTCCCTTTGCTCAAGAGTCCACCAATAAGGCTGGATCCACCAACGATTGCCGCTGCTCCTAGGAGTCCCATAAGTTAAAATACCTCCTTCACAAAACGATTGCCGTTCTCTACTGAGAACACTTTTTCAGGTTCGTGGCGCTGGATATTCATAGTTAACAATCGAGTTGCCTTTTCTTCTGGAAACGGTCGCTCGTCCTTGAAGCAATGAACCCATATCCGACGCAAAGTATCCAACTTAAAAAGTTCACCCTCTTCAATCACCATGACATCATTGGAGCATGCCCACTGATCTGCATACTCCCTGATAGACTCAAATGACTGAAGATGAACCTCATAACCAAATCTTTCGCTGCATTCTTTGGATGAAGATTCGGCGTCTTTTTTTACATACACCTTGATTGAATCATTAACCACGGCTTTGGGCAGATATCCATAGGTAGAACAGTCGGCCACGTACTTGTGGATGAGCCGATAATCCTCGATTGACTGTTTCCAGTTAGGATCGGTAGCTCCCTGCTCATGGATTCCAAGACAATCGTTCTCCAACGAGAAAAGGACCGACATGAATGCCGATCCAAACCTTGGAAGTCCGCAGATCTGGAAAAGTTTACCTTTCATTTTTAACGCACAAAGATGTCCAAGCGGCAGTCCTTGCCAAGATGAAGATGGCCGACTCAGCGCCAACAATCACCCCAAGCTCGTTGCAAACAACGGCAGAATAGAGAGCAGCGTTTGGATGGACATCTTTTCCAACCTCTTTCATCCAACCATGAAGCTGGATAATCCTGTCATTTGCATGAGGAAAATCAGATTCGATAAGTCCAGACACATTGCTCCATGCGGGATCAATTTTGTCTTTGAAGAACGAGTTTCCAAACCCAGGGATCTTCATACCGGACTCGATGGCCGACTTCAACGCTCGCTCGTCGAATCGCTCGTAAACGAATCGAGCAGGGCCGATTGGTCCATGTGCATCACCAAGAGTCAGGATTGCAGAAGCGATTCCGTTCGTCAGATTTCCGCTTCCAAAGAACGAGTTGACGGCGGCTCCAGAGCTTGAGTTCTGGTTGTTCCTTGCCGCCGTATCGTGTGCATCGAAGACAGCCTGAAGAAGCTCCAGTTTCTTTGGAGTGACTTCAGCAAGAGCGAAATCGATGTTCAGGTTCAGAACCATTGGGAAAAACCTCCACCGTTCAAGCCGACCCCGACCATCCTGATGGTGTGTACTGCGTCGCCAAGATATTGCATCGTCTGTTCCTGTACAGCCTGTACCGCTTTCGCTTCGTAGGCCACTGCTTCCTGTATCAAGTCGTTCTCCTCTTTTCGGATAGCCATCACCATCAACTTGATGGCGTCAGGAGAAGGAGGAATCAGATAGTCGTTCACTCCGGTAGCATTGACGTGACGCATCTTCGCCATGACCGTCACCGGCTTGCTGTCGTCGCTGCTGCACCGGTCCGCGAGATAGCTGCGACGATACTGAGGAAGCGTCTCATCGGGGTCGTACACAGCTACATCAAGCTCCAAAAGAGTTGTAGCATTGTACTCGTACAATCGGCTCGCCGTGTTGGTCGCCTCGCGGATGACCCCGGTAAGGCTGGTGAACTTCTTGGTAGATTGAACGTACGGAAGAGCCAAGGTCAGCTTTTCGCCATCAATCCAAACGCTTCCAGATAACGTCCTGATCCACTGACCATTCTGGTCCACCCCCTGAAGCGTGATTGTCTTTCCGACATCTGACGCATCGCCTGGATATACGCGAAGATAGCTGTTCAATCCACCGGACATGTCTCGGTAAGAAACAACCGTTCCTCGATCGACAAGCTGTTTGCCGGCGCACGCCGAGTTTTCTCCGAGCAATCCATATCCGCTCTCTTGGAACTCGAACCATTGGTTGCGAACAGTACCGACGCCGCAGCAATCTGCCACCGCTTCAATCGTCTCAATCTGTCTAGGCCAAGTAATACACCCACCAACGGTGTTTATCGTGAACCGACCGTACGCTCCCGCCCAAAGACCCTTGTGCAGCAACCGGCGACACGCCTGATTGATGTAGTCATAGACGCGCGGATCATCGACACACACGCCGACAACGCGGGCAATCGTAGATTGGATGTCCTGAACGATCAGTTTCATTTGGTGTAATAGACTCGCGCGGTCCGCTTGATAAAGTAAACACCATAGAACGGAGGAAGGTTGTTGTGCGATAGCCCGCCGCCAAAGTTGTCAGCTACCACATGGATACCAGATTCAAATGAAAAGTCATCATTTCCGTTGCCAGCAGGTTTTTGGGCGAAGTCCGTAGGTTTAAGACAGGCGTTCCGTTAGCAGTCTCCACCCGAACATTATGATTGTGAGTTGGTATTTCTGAATCCGACAAAACATGCTTGTCTTCTCCTACAACAGATGTCGCCGTTGCGGTTCCGTTTACAGCAACAGCGCCGCTCGCCGCAAAAGCTCCGACACCGACCGGGAATCGTGCCGCGAACGCTGCATCAATCTCCCACATCGGACCTGTGACGCTTGTGACCGTGACTGCACCATCGCCACCGTCGTACAGCCCAAGATCAATCGTCGAACCAACGAACATCCGCCGCTCTTGACCAGCCGCTTCAACCGTGTTCTTTCGAATCCAGAACCCCTGGGTGAAGATCCACCAAAGCCCTTGATCATCGAGCCAAGGATAAACACGGTTGTTGATCGCAGGAAACGATGCTCCAAAGTTAAAGAACGAGTTTCCGATGGTGCTGTTAAAAATCGCCTGCGTCCCGCTGATGATGTCGTTGGCCAACGTCTGGTAGTTGGTCGGGCAATAGTTTACAGGAAGGCTTGGAGGAACAAGGTTGATCAGTGTTAGATTTGCCATATTATTCCGATGTGTAAGTAAACGGGTTCACGTCGCACGCTTCAAGCGTCTTGCATCCTTGGGAAGTCCTGCACTCTCCGACCACGGACTCCTGTACATCGTAAGCGTGGACGCGGACGCTCTTGATGCGACAAAATCCGGTGATGGTCAAAGCCATCTGCACTTCGTACAAGTTACGGGTCGGTGTGCTGATGGTTGAATTGCACGATGTATCTTCCGGAGTCGGAAGACGCATCTTCGGCCTGTACTGAGGCTGAAAGTTAGCAATCGGACAAAGGTTGCTGCACTGGTTCGTTGTGGCGCACTCCGACCAGTTCGCCCAATCCAGCCATCCTGGATATTGGTCCGGTCGATATTGCACGTTGAACGCAGCGGTTCCATCAAGCGCATCGATGAAGATGTCCCCTGAATCAAGCCGTTTCAGTCCGAACGGAATCTCAAAGTTGTAAGCCCTTGTCTGCACCAACCACTCAATCGAGCTTGGTCCGTTCGCAACGCTGTTGTCCTCCTTCTCCGCCTTGCTGATCTCCCAGAACTGGATTGATTGGTCAGAACCGCGAGCAAGAACGAAGCATCGGTCACCGTAAGCATTCTCTGACTTCAAGACCTGCAACACGTCGAGTCCGGTCCAGATTCCAGCCCAAGCCGGCGGAAACTTTTTCCGCATCGACGTGATCAGGTCGAAATCAAGGACAAGCAACGCCTTGTGGATGACACCTTCAGAGTTGTACCTAGGCTGTGCAGTCATCAACAGCCGGTTGTCGAACACGACCGCAGAGCTTGCCCAAAGAAGATTGGTCTGATCGTTGTCGGTGATGTTAAGAACCTCGTTGCTGATTGGGGTATTGCCCCAATCGTTGAACGACCTCCTTGCTATGATGAAAGAGCGCACGCCATCAACCGCCCGATAGAAAACGTCACCGTTGATCGTTATCGCAGACCTGGAACCAAGAGCGCCATTGGTCAACAAGCTGATTGCTTGGATTGGATAGTTCAGGTTCTTCCAGATATCACGATCAACCGGAGCATTGATGCTGAAAACGTATCGAGGAGTGAAGATCAGGAGCGGACCTTGGCCGAGAGATGTGTCCGGGTTTCCCGGTATGCACATCGCCGTGATACCTCCAGAATCAGAAGGAACGGCGAAATCTCCGCCACTGTTGAGGAACGTGTTCTCCGTTTCCTTTAGAACGCTCGCGCGCGTTCCGTCACCATAGACGATATCGGTTGCTCTGAATGAGAACCCATTTTCAAGAGCATACCATATTCGCCCGTTGACGTAGGCCATCATCCTCCCGCACTTGATTTCATCAATGTTTGCTCTTCGGATTGCAACACCATCAAAAATCAACGGACCACTGACACCATCTTGGATGATGACAAAGTTTTCTGCCTGCACCATCCATCCATCAAGTATATTGGAAGGGTTATAAAGGCTTGAGGATGTGGATATGTTTTGGACGCTGTTCTGGTCGATGTCGTACAGCCAAACTTTGCCACTGATCAACATCAGGATGAACGTCCTGCCGTTGTCTGCGATGTACGGAAGAGCGCATTGAAGGATACCCGTCAATCCGCTTGGATTGTAGCATTCCTCCGAATATCCATCAGCCGTGATGTTGGTGATGTCCGCAGTGATTGTCGCATTATCTGCGGTGATTGCATCGCATATGACCATGTCCTTCTGGATGAATCCGGGACGAGGAGACACGAATCCCTGCCGGAAGCTGGCGTTGACCGCGAACGCGACCTGGTTCTTGTCCACCTCTGACGGCATCACGCCGGAATCAACGCCACCCTCAAAGGTGACGGATCCATCGGTGTACCTTTTCGGTGCGCGTTCGCTCATCGGTTAGGCTTGGATTCGTTGCACCGAGAATGA